>OHCT01000023.1_pt1 | contig 129408 bp, 109 predicted proteins | sample 1566871 | NCBI WGS metagenome assembly OHCT01 (sample SAMEA3879548, study PRJEB24766) | human gut metagenome | biome: human-associated habitat; feature: feces | place: USA | collected 1985/1987 | reverse complement strand
TGTTCTAACGGTATACTTTTTTTATTGAGGACAACCGCATGGCTGAACTGTTACAAAACCCATGAAAAAAGCGAAAAAAGGGCTTGCATTTAAGCAAAACCTTTGGTAGAATAACTATTCGTGACATATTAAATCCTTGCTCCTGAAACTGAAAGCAGGGGCCAGAGACCACAAGGAGGTAAAGCAAGATGAACAAGTACGAATTAACCGTTGTTCTGAATGTGAAGCTTGAAGACGAAGAGCGCGCAGCAGCACTCGAGAAGGTAAAGGGTTACATCACCCGTTTCGGCGGTACTGTAACTAACGTAGATGAGTGGGGTAAGAAGAGACTTGCATACGAGATCCAGAAGATGCATGAGGCTTACTACTACTTCATCCAGTTCGAGTCTGATTCTGTATGCCCGAACGAAGTAGAAGCTCACGTTCGTATTATGGAACCAGTGATCAGATACTTATGCGTTAAGGCTGAGGCATAAGAGATACCCAGACCGCTTAAGCGGAATTGAAAAGGAAGTGTGACCGTATGAACAGAGTTATCTTAATGGGCAGATTGACAAGAGATCCGGAAGTAAGATATTCCCAGGGAGAGCGTTCCATGGCGATTGCCAGATACACTCTCGCAGTGGACAGAAGAGGCCGCAGAAATCAGGATGGAAACTCCGAGCAGACTGCAGATTTTATCAACTGTGTGGCATTTGACCGCGCAGGCGAGTTTGCAGAGCGGTATTTCCGCCAGGGCATGCGTGTTCTTGTATCCGGACGTATCCAGACAGGAAGCTATGTAAATAAGGACGGTCAAAAGGTATACACCACCGAGGTCATCTTAGATGACCAGGAGTTCGCGGACAGTAAGGGTGCGGCTTCTGATATGGGCGGATATGGACAGTCCGGTTACGGACAGTCTGCGCCTTCTCAGAGACCGGCTCCTGCCAGCGCGATTGGTGATGGGTTTATGAATATTCCGGACGGAGTTGAGGACGAAGGACTTCCATTCAACTAGACCGGGATTCTTCACGGTGAATAATAAAGGAGGACAACACCAATGGCATTTAATAAGACTGAAAGACCAGAGGGCGCTAAGATGAGAAGACCGGGCGGTATGCGCAGAAGAAAGAAAGTCTGCGTATTCTGCGGCGACAAGAACGGCGTAATTGATTATAAGGATGTAAACAAGCTGAAGAGATACGTATCCGAGAGAGGAAAAATCCTTCCCCGTCGTATCACTGGCAACTGCGCAAAGCACCAGAGAGCTTTAACTGTAGCTATCAAGCGCGCACGCCACATTGCTCTAATGCCTTATACATGTGAATAATTTTAACATGGGAAAGTCCTGGAAACCTGGTGTTTCCGGGGCTTTTTTTCGTTTTTTTTACTCAAATATTTATTAGGGCGTACACCTTTTACTCAAAAATTGCTCAAGCTTAATATCCCCCCTTGGCCTGGGGGTATGAATGGGGTATAATAGGCCTGTACAGGCATAAGCCTGAAATGAAGAACCGGACATACCGGAACATATTTCCTTTGTATTCGATGCACAGTATTATTCAGATAATAATCCGGATTTGAGAGAAATATACGGTGATGATCTGCCGTCCTATTATAATCATTATATGAACTGTGGCTGGGCTGAGGAACGGATTTGCCATTAAAAAATTTATAAAGAGCGGAAAAGTTGTCTGTTTTCTTATGAAAGAGCCATGTAAGAAAATGTAACATTGATAAAAAATACACAATACCGCGAAACACAACAAATTTTACAAAAATACAGCTATAATTTTCATGTTTTCTACAAAATAAAATATTTCTATTTAAAAATGGTAAATACCTGTGGTAAAATAAAGTACAAAGATGGTTCACAAAGGAAAGGAGAGAACATTTATTATGGCACTTTTAAATTATGATGTGTTGAAGAAATCCGGCTATGACGGATATATCCTGGAGGATGCCCCTGTAAAGGTCCTTCAGTTTGGCGAGGGAAATTTCCTTCGTGCATTTGTGGATTACTGGTTTGATCTTGCAAATGAAAAGGCCGGATGGAACGGAAAGTGCTGTCTGGTACAGCCCATTGCTCCGGGTCTGGCAAAGATGATCAACGAGCAGGAGGGTCTGTACACCCTGTATCTGCGCGGAAGTGAAAATGGTCAGAAGGTAGACGACAAGCGTGTGATTTCCAGCGTTGCAAACTGCTTAAATCCATATGAGAAGGCTGACTATGACAAGATGATGGAGGTTGCCGCAAGCGACGATCTTGAGATTATCGTATCCAATACGACGGAGGCAGGTATTCAGTATGATCCTTCCTGCCAGAAGGATGACTGCCCTCCTGCAAGCTTTCCTGCAAAGCTGACACAGGTGCTCTATCATCGCTATCAGGCTGGAAAGTCCGGTATTATCATGCTGGCCTGCGAGCTGATCGACAACAACGGCAAAGAGCTGTTGAAGTGCGTAAATCAGTACATTGAGCAGTGGGGACTTGAGGACGGATTTAAGAAGTATGTCAATGAGGACTGCACCTTCTGCGGTTCCCTGGTAGACCGTATCGTTCCGGGCCGTATCCGTGATGCAGAGGAAGTAAAGGCTCTGGATGCAAAGAACGGCTACGAGGATCCGCTGACAGACGTTGGCGAGGTATTCGGCGTCTGGGTAATCGAGGGTGACGAGAAGTTAAATGATGTTCTGCCATTTAAGAAGGCCGGACTGATGGACAAGGTATTTGTAACACCTGATATGAGCCCATATAAGAAGAGAAAGGTTCGTATCTTAAACGGCGCTCATACTGGCTTTGTTCTGGGCGCATACCTGGCAGGCGAGGATATTGTCCGCGACTGCATGAACGATGAGGTGATCAAGGGCTTCATGAACAAGATGCTCTATGATGAGGTGATCCCAACCCTTCCTCTGGACAAGGATGACCTGTTAAAATTCGCAGCAGCTGTATCTGACCGTTTCAATAATCCATTTGTAAACCATGAGCTGATGAGCATTTCCTTAAATTCCACCTCCAAGTGGAAGGCGAGAAATATGCCGTCCTTCCTGGAGTACATCAAGGAAGAGGGCAGGCTGCCTGAGTGCCTGACCATGTCCCTGGCTGCATACATTGCATTCTACAGCAATGACATCCAGGCTCTTACAGATGCAGGTCTTGTATGTAAGCGTCCGGCCGGCAATGAGTATACCGTAAGCGATGACCGCTGGGTACTGGAATTCTACTACGACCATAAGGATGATTCTGAGGAGGAGCTGGTACATGCTGTTCTGACCAATGAAAAAATGTGGGATCAGGATCTGACACAGATCGAAGGTCTGGAGGCCAAGGTTACAGAAAACTTAAAGAAGATTCATACAGAAGGCGCAAAGGCTGCATACGCAAGCTGCCTGTAATCGCCGGAAAATGTGTTAAAACCGCTGAAAGCAGTGCCGCAGAAAGCCTGAGATGGGCTTCTGCGGCATTTTTCAGTTAAATGGAGAAGAATGTGGCAAAAATTAAGGGGGTGTGCCTGTGAGAAACCGAAAACGCCGAATGGAGAACTTTACATTTTACGATTACAGAGCCATCTGTACCCATCTGGAGCAGATGGCTCAAAAGGGGTGGATGCTCAAAAGGATCGGGCTGTTCTGGGAGTATGAACGGATCGAACCGGCAAGACTGCATTTTGCAGTGTCTCATTGCAGGGGGATAAAAGAGGAGATTGAGGAAAAGGACGGGGGCCGGCTGCCGCAGGATGACTGGAAGCAGGTTTGCCAGTCGGATCGTATGGGAATCTACTGCTGCGACCGGGAGGAGGCTCCTCCTTTTGGCAGTACGGCAAAGGAGGAGCTGGAAGCGGTTCATGGGATTGGGATAAAAAGATATCTTTTTTCAGGTCTCCTTGTATTTGCAGCAGCCCTGCTGCAGGAATGGACTTTTTTTTCATCTCTGGGCCGGGATTTTACAGGAGTGCTGTCTGACGGGGGCCGCCTTTTGGGGGGGATCTGTTTTCTGATGGTAGTTTTTATTTGCCTGGGCGAGACAATCGGTTATATTTTATGGTATTTCCGGGCAAAGAAGGAGGTTCTAAAGGGCAGGCTCCCTTCTGCGCGGGGAATGGGGATAGTTCGGAGGATTCTGTTTGGAATGCTGTCGTTTATGATGATCCTCTGGACGTTGAGAACGTTGCTTGGCGGAGGTTTGATGGAGCGCTGGCTGGTGGTTCTTGGAGTTGTCTCTTTCAGCCTTTTATTTGGCATAGTGTATGCGGGAATGGGATGGATGAAAAAAAGGGGTCTGTCAGGAAAAGGACATATGATCGCAGGAATGATCGCCGCATATTTTATTTCGTGTTTTTTGCTGGGATTTCTTACCTTGGGAATTTTGAAGGCGTCTGACAGAGGCATGTTTATTTCAGATGAAAAGGAAACCTATGAGTATGGGGGAAGAATCTGGGAGGTGTCTCAGGATGAGCTTCCCCTTAAGCTGGAGGATCTGACGGGGGAGAGCTATGAGGAATATACCAGAGAAAATGATAAAAAGGAATCCCTGCTTCTCAGGCAGGAGAGCATTTCCCAGAGGCCCCGCCTGGATGCGGAAAATTTCAGGGAACTGCCGGAACTGGAGTATAGCCTGATAACTGTGAAGCTGCCGGTGCTTTATGACCGGTGCAGGCAGGCTCTGATCCGGGAAGGAGAGCGCCATTATCCGGAGGGAGACAGGATTTATCAGGAAGAGGATGCGAAGCCCTGGGGAGCCATAGAAGCATACCGTATCCATGATTCCAGATATGGTTTCCGAAATCAGTATCTGATATGTTGGGAAAATGTTCTTGCGGAAATCTATTTCCCATGGGAGCCGGATGAGGGGCAGAAAGGGATTGTGGGAAAAAATTTAAATAAATTAGCACTCACCTCTTGACATTGCTAATAATAAGTGTTATATTACAGCTAGAACAAAGGAAAAGAGTTCAGAAGCAGGAACTTGATTCCGGAGGTTCCCATAGTGGATCGGCAGACGGATTGGAAGATATAAGATCGCAGATCACAGATCCAAAAAGATTTCACGAAAAGGAGAGATGATTTATGTTGATGCCTAGTATTTTTGGAGAAGATATGTTTGACGAGTTTATGAGAGATTTTCCGTTTTTTGATGAAAGAGATGAAAGAAGAGCTGAAAAAAAGCTGTACGGACGCAGAGGCAAAAATCTGATGAAGACCGATGTGAAAGAGACAGACCAGGGGTATGAGCTGGAAATGGATCTGCCCGGATTTACAAAAGATGAGGTTAAGGTTTCTCTGGAAAATGGCTATTTGACCATTCAGGCAGCCAAAGGGCTGGATCAGGATGAGCAGGAAAAGGATACTGGACGCTATATCCGCAGGGAGCGGTATGCAGGAGCCTGTGAGCGTTCCTTCTATGTAGGAGAGAACATGGTTGAGGAAGATATAAAGGGTGAGTTTAAGCACGGTATTTTAAAGCTGTTTATCCCGAAAAAGGAAGAAAAGCCTGCTATAGAGCAGAAGAAATATATTATGATTGAATAATGGTTTTCCAGTGGGAAGGCCGTCCGGAGAAGACGCCGGGCGGCCTTCCTTTTGCTGGACAAATTCCCTGTGATTTGGTATAGTGGAACAAGATTAAATGAAAAGGAGATTATGAGAATGGCAAATCCAGTTATTACTATTACCATGGAAAATGGCGATGTGATGAAGGCAGAGTTATATCCTGAGATTGCTCCCAACACAGTTAATAATTTTATCAGCCTTGTATCGAAAGGATACTATGACGGACTGATCTTTCACCGCGTGATCAGCGGATTTATGATCCAGGGCGGCTGCCCTCAGGGAACAGGCATGGGCGGCCCCGGCTACTGCATTAAGGGTGAGTTTTCCCAGAACGGCTTTAAAAATGACTTAAAGCATACAGAGGGCGTTCTGTCCATGGCAAGAGCAATGCATCCTGATTCTGCAGGCTCTCAGTTCTTTATCATGCATAAAACATCTCCTCATCTGGACGGCGCATATGCGGCATTTGGAAAGATCACAGAGGGCATGGAGGTCGTAAACCGGATTGCAGATGAGCGAACCGATTACAGCGACCGCCCGTTAAGCGAGCAGAAGATCAAGTCCATGACAGTTGATACATTTGGAGAGACATATCCGGAACCGGAGAAGTGCTGAGATGACAAAGGAGCGCAGGATCCGTATTGATGGAACAGATCACAGGCTTCTGATATCAGATGAACTACAGGCCCTTCTGGCGGCGAAAGCTGCCGGAAGGGCTGTTTTGGGTGTAGAGAATGCTGTGCAGGACGATTGGAGTCTGAGAGGGATCCCCTATGTGATTCCTGGCTGGGAGTATGATACAGAAGAGCTGGAGGAGCTGATCCTTCGGCGTCATCTGGGTCTTCCCTGGATGATCGATCTCACTGAACGGCTGATGATACGGGAGTTTGTAAAAGGGGATGTTAAGCAGATCCCTGAGGAGGAATACGCCGGGGAAGAGGCGGTTTTCCGGTCGGAAGAGACTATGGAGCAGTATATCCGCAGTCAGTATGCTTTTTATGAATACGGTACCTGGGCGCTTGTGCGCAGGGAAACAAATGAGCTTGTGGGGATGGCAGGAGTATCATCGCCGGGGGCGGAAATATTTGAGCAGTATGCTTTGAGGAAACTTCCCGAAAAAAGCCAGTGGCTGGAGCTGGGATATCATATTTTTGAGCCTTACCGGAAATTGGGATATGCAAGGGAGGCAGTGACAGCCATTGCAGAGTACGCCCATGAGGTACTGTCAGCAGAACTTCTGGCGGTGATCCATGAAAAAAACCAGGCCTCCCGCGCAGTGGCGGAATGCCTGGGTATGAGAGTGGTTGAAGAAAGAAAATTAAGCCATAGGGATGTTACGGCTCAAGGGAACGGAACAGATAGGAAATGGCCCCAAGGATATCTTCTTTATGCTGAGTGTTAGAGATTACAGCCAGATAGGGCGGCTCCATGATAATACCCGTATCATCCTTTAAAGAGGATTTTTCCAGTGAAACGGCAGCGGGGATTTTTTCACCGTCTGTGGTTGTCGTATAGAGAAACTGATCCTCCAGCTGGCTGCAAAGCTCCTTCGGCAAAAGCTCACTAAGATCCAGGTAAGCATCCAGAGTTTCGTAATGGCGGATGGTAGCCTCATCAGCGATCATAATATCCAGCATTCCTCCGGATACAAGAGCGGCGATTTTTGCCATGCTGGCATATGAATACTGGGACATGGTTTCCTCATTTGTATCCAGAAACAGGCCTTCATTGATCTCGATAATATCCTTTTTCCCACAGTCCAGGGCTTCCCTCAGTCCTGCCATCAAAGGCTCGGTACTGGAATTTCCGCCGGAACGGTCATTGATAACCGCCATGGAAAGCCGGGTGGTAAATGACTGCCGGTACAAAGAGGTGCCGATCACCCAGAGGATTACCATAGCAATGAATGCTAACAGCATATGGAATTTGTAGTATTCCCAGATATACCAGATCCTGTCCTTCCAGGACATATGTTTGAGTTTTTCTTTTTCTTCCTGAGCTTCTTGCCGTAAAGTCATTCGTGTCGCTTCCTCCGTTTGCAGATTTTTACTGTCAGCAGGCTGTTGCTGATGATACCATTTATTATAGGCTATTTCACATCCTCCTGCAACTATTTTGAGTTTGCGCATTTGGGGCTGATATGGTACAATATTCTGTGATATTTTTATTTTAAGAAAGAAGAGGGTATATTATGCTTCAAGGCCTGTTTAATTATGACAATCCCGTCTGGCGCTTTATCGGAAAGCTGGGAGATTTGATTCTTTTGAACATTCTGTGGATTGTGTGTTCCATTCCAATTGTCACTGCGGGAGCTGCTACAACGGCTGTGTACTATGTGACTTTGAAACTGGTCCGAGATGAAAATGACGGTACGATCAAAAACTTTTTCCATTCCTTTAAGGAGAATTTTGTGCAGTCTACGATTATATGGGTGATTCTGCTGGCTGCAGGCGCGCTTTTGGCATTTGACTTCTGGTTCTTTCTTACAGGCCAGATGAACAGTCTTACAGGTGTTCCCAAGCTTTTGATGACGGCTGTATTCGGAGGCTTTCTGATGCTGTATATCTTTATCAGCACCTATGTGTTTGCCCTTCAGTCCCGGTTTTATAATCCGGTGAAGCGGACGCTGTTTAATGCCTTCTTCATGTCCGTGCGCCATCTGCTTCAGACCATTGGTATCATTGCTTTGGATGTGCTTACAGCTGCGGCTGCTTATTTCGGTGTGTTTTTCCTGCCTCAGGTAGCCATGCTGTTAATTCTGTTTGGATTTCCCCTGATTGCCTTTATCAATTCCTATTTCTTTACGGCAATCTTCCAGAAATATATGCCAAAGAAAGAGGAGCATAAGGAAACAGACATGGTTCCTCTTATGGATGACGATAATAAAGAAGTAGAAGAAGCCATTAACAATTTAAAAGGAAATTGATTCACATGTTGTGAAAGCTGTCGGAAAATGATCCGACAGCTTTTTTTTGCTGTGAACTCTTTACAAAAAAATGATTGTGTGCTATAGTAAAAACACAAAAGGTAATACCTATTACTTAATACTTTGAAAAGGAGAGGGAACGATGTATCAGAGCCATGAATTTTATTTAAGGAGAGCGATCGAGATTTCAAAGGAGGCAAGAGCGGCCGGTAATACTCCCTTTGGAGCGCTGCTGGTAAACAAGGATGGGGAAATCATCATGGAGCAGGGGAATATTGAGATTACAGAAAAAATCTGCACCGGCCATGCAGAGGCAACCCTTGCAGCCAGGGCTTCCCATGAGTATTCCAGAGAGTTTTTATGGGACTGTACCTTATATACCACTGCGGAGCCCTGTGCGATGTGTGCGGGAGCGATTTACTGGGCTAATATCGGAAGGGTTGTTTACGGCATGACAGAAAGAAGGCTGTTGGAGCTTACGGGAAGCAATGAACAGAATCCCACCTTTGATCTTCCGTGCCGCGAGGTGTTCGCCAGAGGACAGAAGGATATAAAGGTCATCGGACCGGTAGAGGCAGTAGAGGTAGAAGCGGCAAAGGTACATGAGGGATACTGGAATTAGTATTCAGTAAGGAGTGGGTATGAAAAAGGAGAGTTTTGACGAAAAAGTGGGATGGGGCAGGATGCTGTTAGTGGGGTTTCAGCATGTGCTTACCATGTGCCCTGGAAACATTGCAGTTCCGCTGATACTGGCAGGAGCTTTGGGATTGGATGAAAAGGAAACAGCCTTTCTTGTCTCAGCCAATTTCTTTACAAGCGGCATTGCGATCCTGATCCAGGTGCTGGGGATCGGAAAGCTGGCAGGATCCAGATACCCGATTGTTCTGGGGTCGTCCTTTGCACCCTTAAGTCCCATGATCCTGATCGGTAAGGAATATGGGATGGCGGCTTTGTTTGGTTCAGTAATTGCCTCCGGTGCGGTGATTTTTCTTTTATCCTTTTTCATGGATAAGATTTTAAAGCTTTTCCCGCAGGTAGTTGTGGGAACCTTTGTAACACTGATTGGAATTACTTTGGCGCCTACCGCGCTGAGGGATCTGGCGGGGGGAGAGGGAAACGCAGGCTTTGGCTCCGTCGAAAATCTCATCCTGGGTCTGGCAGTGCTTATATTTATACTGCTGGTGGAAAAGTATGGAAAAGGCATCTGGAAAAGTATGTCATTGTTTCTTGGTATTACCGCAGGAACGGCTGCAGGATGTTTTTTACATATGGTCGATATTGCTTCCATTGCGCAGGCAGAGATGTTCCGGCCGGTTCAGCCTTTTGCTTACGGAGTGCCGGAATTTAAGCTGTGGCCTATTTTCCTTATGACGATTTTCTGCATTATCAATATGATCCAGTGCATCGGCGTATTTTCCGTGATGGATGAAATTGCAGATGTGGAAACAGAAAATGAGATTAAGGAGCGGGGGATCCGCGGGCAGGCAGCAGCCCAGATGATTACAGGAGCATTTAATTCCGTCCCATCTACCATGTTTAATGAAAATGTGAGTTTGATCGGCTTAACAAAGATAAAGAGCCGTTCGGTCATAACGACCGCAGGGATCATGATCATACTGGCAGGAATTTTCCCAAAGATTTCTGCGGTATTTACAGCGGTTCCCAAGTGTGTGCTGGGAGGAGCTACCCTGGCCTTGTTCGGAGTGATCACTTCATCGGGAATTTCCATGCTTCCCAGACTGGATTTCTCAAAGGATAATAATTTTAAAATCGTGGGAACCAGTATCGCCATCGGCGTAGGTGCAGCATTCGCATCCGATGCGTTTGTAAATATTCCCGGAACACTTCAGATGATCCTCAGCAACGGCTTATTTATGGTAAGCATCAGCGCGATTCTTTTAAATCTGCTTCTCAATGGAAAAAAAGCCTTTCGTAAATGATATACTGTATTTCTTGACAAAAAAAAGTGATTCTTCTATCATCTTAGTTAGAATGTATGTTTAAGCACATCGGAAACAGGAAAGAGAGGAATCACCTTGGCGACTCAGAAATTACGCATAAAACCATTGTCGGGGCAGGCGAAGGAGGCGATCCTTCAATATATAGAAGAAATGGATTTGAAAAGGGACAATAAGCTTCCAAGAGAGGAGGCTCTGGCAGAAATGCTGGGCGTAAGCCGGATCACCATCCGCCAGGCCTTAAATGACCTGGCCTCAGAGGGGATCATTTTCAGGCGTCAGGGGCGGGGAACCTTTGTAAATGTGGATTCTCTGGATATCAAGGTTACCTTCAGCCCCTGTATGGAGCTTACGCAGATGATCCAAAAAAGCGGATATACGCCTTCAGTCCGTCTTTTGAAGATCCGGAAAATAAAAAGAGAGGAAGAAATCTGCTCTCTTTTACAGATGCAGCCAGATGAACAGCTCGTTGTTGCTGAAAAGCTGTTTCTGGCAGATGATCAGATCTGCGCCTACTGCCGTGATTATTTTAGCATGGATCTGATCGGGGGAGAGGAATCCTTTGAGATGTTTTCACATTATGAGGATTCCATTTACAGATACATTTATGACCTTTCCGGGGAAAAGGCCCAGTGGGACAAGGTGGAGATCGATACGGCAGACCCGGCGGATATTCCGGGCCTGAAAGGATACGTTTCCGTCAAGGAGCTGGGTTCCAGACCTTATCTGTATCTTAAAACATTAAATTACAGTGATCGGGACAGGCCGCTTGTATATGCAAATGAGTATTTTAATACAGGGATTATACAGTTTAATCTGATACGGCAGAAGAATATACAGTATTAAAAATGGGAGACGTCTGGAAAATGGGCGTTTCTTTTTTCATAAGTATTACTTTTTGTTTATTTTTTATATTGAAAATCCTTGCATTTTCATGTATACAATGTTATGTATTATAAAAACAGACATATAAACGAGAAAGAGAAAAAGGGGAACGGGGAGAATGATTTCGCATTTACGCTTAAAAGCATTCGGAAAGATCAATCTGGCTTTGGATGTGCTGGGCAGAAAGCCGGACGGATACCATGAGGTGCGCATGATCATGCAGACAGTGGGCCTCCATGACAGGATTGACCTGTACCGGACAGCGGAGCCGGGAATCCGTTTGGAAACTAATCTTTTTTATCTGCCGTCCAATGAGCAGAATCTGGCTTACCGGGCCGCGGCTCTGCTGTTTGATGAATTTGGTATTGAGGAAGGACTTTCGATCCGCTTAAGAAAGTTTATCCCTGTATCAGCGGGGATGGCAGGAGGAAGTACTGATGCTGCATCCGTGCTTTACGGCGTAAACCGGATGTTTAGACTGGGGCTTACAACCTCACAGCTGATGGAGCGGGGGGTGAAGCTGGGAGCAGATATACCCTACTGCATCATGAGGGGAACGGCCCTTTCGGAAGGAATCGGTGAAAAGCTTACCCGTCTGCCATCCATGCCTCAGTGTCAGGTGCTGATCGCAAAGCCGGGGATCAGCGTTTCCACAAAAACCGTATATGAAATGCTGGATGCCAGGACGCTGAGGCCTGAGGATCATCCTGATATTGACGGAATGGTGGAGGCAATTCGAAAAAGGGATCTCTATGAGGTGGCAGGAAGGTTTGGAAATGTTCTTGAACTGGTAACGGCGGGCCGCTATCCGGTGATCGGACAGATTGAGGAACTGATGAAGGAATATGGGGCCATCAATGCTATGATGAGCGGAAGCGGGCCTACTGTATTCGGTCTGTTTTCCAATCCGTCTTCAGCCAGAAAGGCATACGAGGCGCTTCGGTATGGGGAAGGGATAGATCTGGCAAAGCAGGTTTACCTTACCAATTTTTATAACATGAATCAAGGCGCAGCCGGCAGACTGCGGTAAAACACAGGGGAGAGTATTATGATGGACAATAATTTTAAGGTAAATATGAACGAGTATCTTCCGCTTCGGGACGTGGTGTTTAATACGCTGCGCCAGGCAATCTTAAAGGGGGAACTGGCTCCGGGAGAGAGGCTTATGGAGATCCAGCTGGCTGAGAAGCTGGGGGTGAGCCGTACTCCGATCCGTGAAGCCATCCGGAAGCTGGAGCTTGAGGGACTAGTTCTCATGATCCCGCGAAAGGGAGCGGAAGTGGCTAAAATCTCGGAAAAAAGTCTGAGGGATGTACTGGAGGTGCGCCGTTCTCTGGAGGAGCTGGCGATTGAACTGGCCTGCGAGCGTATGGAAGCGGAGGATCTGCGCAGGCTGGAGCAGTGCCAGGAGAATTTCTGCAGGGCGATCCGCAGCGGAAGTCCTATGGAGATGGCAGAGAGTGATGAAGCATTTCATGATGTGATCTACCAGAGTACGGGAAATGAAAAGCTGGTGCAGATGTTAAATAACCTGAGAGAGCAGATGTACCGCTACCGTCTGGAGTATATCAAGGATGAAGATAAGCGCCAGGTGCTGATGGTGGAGCATGAGCATATTTTAAGCGCCTTAAAGGTGAGAAATCTGGCTGAGGCCAGGATGGCTGCCAGAGAGCATATTGATAATCAGGAGATTACTGTTTCGAAAAATATTAAGGAGCAGGAGGAAAATGTTCTTCCTGTCCGCGGGAGAAGGTAAAATATGGAAGAGAAGAATTTTAAGGAGCGTTATCTGGCAGGGGAAATCGAGTTTGAAGAAATCGACCGGTACATCAGCCGTTGGAACAACAGTGATGACGAGCGGACGCTGGCAAAGTATCTGGGGCTGAATGAAGAGGAAGAGGACGTCTGGATCGATGAGAGCGACGAGGCGCTCAGGGAGATGCTGGATCATCAGAAAAAGTAGGATTTTGTATGCAGGGAGGGACTGACCGGGAGATGGTCAGTCCTTTTTTGGGGTGAGAAGTTCCAGGAGACGGAAACGGATCTCTACTTTGGGAGGCTCATTGAAAATGGTTTCGTAATCATCAGGGGCCATATGTTCTGCCAGTTCTTTTTTCGAGGATTCGGGAACAGTTTTTGCGGAAGAATCGGTAAGGCAGAGACTGGGATAGAGGACGCACCACCAGTTGCGTCCTTTTCCATTTCCTATGGTAATCCGGACGGCATCATAGACGCCGCAGGGGAAGGAGGCTTCGCCGTAGGATTTTGTGGGGAAATAGTCTTTGGTCAGAGTAAGGGATACAGGGGCTGGGGAGCCCTGGGATGTAAGCCAGCTTTCGGCGGTCTGGGTGAGGGTGTTTTTTTGCTGGAGGATCCAGTGGGTCAGTTGGGGCTTGGTGGCGTTTTTTGGGGCGTGTGTCTGGATGTGGCTTAAAAGGATATCGCGGACGCCAAGCTTAAGGGATTGGTCTTTTGGAGAGTTGCTTTCGGCCAGAACATGGAAACGGAGGATGTCCGGGGCGATTCTGGCGGCCATGGTTTCCTGGGAGATGGTGCGGGCGGAGGCCAGGAGCAGGAAGGGGGTTAGAAGGAGGATGGGGAGGATGTGGAAGATTGGGAATGGGAAAAAATAGGAAGGGTGTTTTTTCATAGGGCGTTTGGGGCTCCTTTCTTGGATTTTTGGGTCGTGATCGCTGATTTGGGTCGCGAAAGCCGCCGTCCTGATTGTTTTGGGGTATTTCTATTTATCTCCACATATGCTATACTGTATACGCCCTGTGGGGCAGAAAGATGGAATAGGAGTGAAAATGACGATGGAAAAGAAAACAGCAGCGGTTATTTTCGGCGGGCAGTCTTCGGAGCACGTTGTGTCCTGTATGTCGGCTGCCAATGTGATTGACCGTATCAATACAGATAAATATAACCTGATTCTGATCGGAATTACACAGGAGGGAAAGTGGTTGAAGGTGGACTCTGTCCAGGCAATCAGGGATGAGTCCTGGAGAAAGGGAACGGTTTCTGCTGCAATCCTTCCGGATGCAGAGAAGAAGTGCGCCCTGTTTATGGAGAATGGGACAATGACAGAGGTGAAGCTGGATGTGGTATTCCCGGTTCTTCATGGCCTTTGCGGAGAGGACGGCACAATCCAGGGACTTTTGGAGCTGGCAAAGATACCGTATGTGGGCTGCGGAGTACTGGCATCCGCTGTTTCCATGGATAAGCTTTATACAAAGATCATTGTAGATGAGCTGGGGATCAGGCAGGCGGCCTATGTGCCGGTGATGAAGGAGCAGCTTGAGGATATGGACAAGGTGGTAAACCGCATTGAAGGCCGCTTCGCCTATCCTGTATTTATCAAACCCTCCAACGCAGGCTCTTCCAAGGGAGTGAGCAAGGCGGATAACCGGGAGGAGCTGGAGGCCGGACTTACAGAGGCAGCCAGCCATGACCGCAAGATCCTGGTAGAAGAGATGATCGTGGGCCGTGAAGTGGAGTGTGCTGTATTCGGAGGAGGAAGCGAGGAAGTGAAGGCTTCCGGCGTGGGTGAGATCCTGGCTGCGGCAGATTTTTATGATTTTGACGCAAAGTATTACAACGCAGAATCAAAGACAGTGACAGACCCTGAGCTTCCGGGAGACGCTGCGGAGAAGATCCGCAGGGCGGCGGCGGCCATTTTTAAGGCGGTAGACGGCTACGGCTTGTCCAGAGTGGACTTTTTCGTAAAAGAAGATGGAGAAGTGGTATTTAATGAAATCAACACCATGCCCGGATTCACTGCTATCAGTATGTACCCCATGCTGTGGGAGGCCAGAGGAATCGGCAAAGAGCAGCTGGTAGACATGCTTCTGGAGCACGGCCTGAAACGGTTTGCTTAAACGATACAGCCGGTATAAAAGAAGGAGGAGAACGGCATGACAAAAGATGTACTGATTACCATCCGTGGTGTTCATACTCTGGATCATGAGGATAACGATGTGGAAATGATTGTCCGCGGAGATTATTATCAGAAAAACGGAAAGCATTATATCCTTTATGAAGAGATACTGGAAGGAGCGGAGGAGCGGGTGAAAAATGTCATTAAAATTTCCCCTTCTTCCATGGATATTATAAAAAAGGGTGTTACGAACAGCCGTATGCTGTTTGAAAAGAATAAAAAGAACCTTTCCTGCTACAGCACTCCTGTGGGCAATCTGGTGATCGGCATTCAGGCCAATCACTTTTATGTGGAAGAGCAGGAGAACAGCATAAAGGTCAATGTAGATTATTCCCTGGACATTAACTATGAGCATATGTCGGACTGCCGTATCTGCGTGGATGTGCAGTCATGTACAGCATAGTTCTGTCTGGATAAAACAGAAACATAAAAAAGAAATATAAAAGCAGCCGGCGTCTGAAACCTTCAGATACCGGCTGCTTTTGCATTACTGCTTGTTCTTTTTAAATCTTGCAAAAAATCCCTTTTTCTTTGGAGGAGCAGGGATGGCACCTCCCCGAACGCTCTTGATCTGTGTAATGTAGATACCGCTTAAGACTACTTTTGCCTCTGTCTTTACAGGAAGAGACTCAAATACTCCTGCGTCGGCGATCAGAGTCATCACCTTGGGACCGATCTTTGCTTTTACAACGGGAACTTTGGCCCAGCGCATATACTTGGGCGTCTGATCCACTACCATCTTGGGAAGCCCGGACTGTGTGAGCTTGAGCTTCTTTTTATCAATGACCAGGATGGATACGGTCTGTGCAGCAGCATCCAGCATCTGCTGCTGCTCTGCCTGACGCTTCTGCAGCTTGCTTCCCAGAAAATAGAGGATCACAAGTACGATTGCAGCGATCGCCAGAAGTATCAGCAATACATTTAGAATGGTTTGTACCATATCGGTATACCTCCAGACTGTAAATAATTTCCTTCTCCTTTGCAGTAAAAACCTGTCATACCTGCCAGAAGACATTCTATAACAGTATATCATTTTTGTAAGAAAAAAGCAAGAAAAAATTCTTGACACCTTGACGTCCCTATGTTATTATGGAGTGTGCACTATTGTGGCGACGTGGGCTTTTTGCGCCCATTCTGCGGCGCCCGATTACCGAGAACGACAGTAATGGCCCGGAGTGCTGGAAGAGATGCGCATTCTCCAGCCGGACGGGATATTGCAACCAAATTAGAAAACAGGGGTGAAACGTCAATGGAGAAAAGCAGAATACGTCCGGTACCGGCCGGGAAAAGCGTAAGAATGAGCTATTCAAGGCAGAAGGAAGTCCTTCAGATGCCAAACCTGATCGAGATTCAGAAAGACTCCTATCAGTGGTTCTTAGACGAAGGACTGAAGGAAGCATTTGATGACATCTCTCCGATCACTGACTTCGCAGGACATCTGAGCCTGGAATTCGTTGACTTTACATTATGTAAGGATGATGTCAAGTACACCATCGAAGAGTGTAAGGAACGCGATGCCACTTACGCGGCACCACTTAAGGTAAAGGTTAGACTGTACAATAAAGATAAAGATGAGATGAACGAACATGAGATATTCATGGGAGATCTGCCTCTGATGACAGACACGGGCTCCTTCGTTATCAACGGTGCAGAACGTGTTATCGTCAGCCAGCTTGTGCGTTCCCCTGGTATCTACTATGGCATTGGTCACGATAAGGTGGGTAAGGAGTTATATACATGTACTGTGATCCCCAACCGCGGCGCATGGCTGGAGTACGAGACAGACTCCAACGATGTATTTTATGTCCGCGTGGACAGAACCCGTAAGGTTCCTGTTACCGTGCTGATCCGTGCTCTGGGTTTCGGCACCAATGCAGAGATTTTAGAATTGTTCGGCGAAGAGCCAAAGCTTCTTGCCAGCTTCGGAAAGGATACCTCCGATAACTATCAGGACGGTCTGTTAGAGCTGTACAAGAAGATCCGTCCCGGTGAGCCGTTATCCGTTGACAGCGCGGAGAGCCTGCTCAACAGTATGTTCTTTGATCCCAGAAGATATGATCTGGCAAAGGTGGGACGTTATAAATTTAATAAGAAGCTGTCCTTTAAGTTCCGCCTCAATGGCCAGGTTCTGGCTGAGGATGTGGTGAATGAGGAGACAGGTGAGATTTTAGCCGAGGCAGGCACAAAGCTTGATAAGGAGTCTGCGATGCGTCTGCAGAACTCCGGCGTTCCCTTCGTATGGGTAGAAGGACCAAACAGAAAGCAGAAGGTTCTTTCCAATATGATGGTTGAGCTTGACGCTCATGTTTCCTTCGATCCGGAGGAGGTTGGCGTTACAGAATTAGTATACTACCCTGTGCTGTCTGCTATTCTGGAAAAAGCAGGTTCGGATGAGGAGCTTTTAAAGGAAGAAATTCGAAAGAATATCCACGATCTGATTCCAAAGCATATCACAAAGGAAGATATCATTGCTTCCATCAACTACAATATGCATCTGGAAGAGGAAGTGGGAACGGCTGATGATATTGACCATCTGGGCAACCGCCGTATCCGTGCCGTAGGCGAGCTGCTCCAGAACCAGTACCGCATTGGTCTGTCACGTATGGAGCGTGTGGTAAGAGAGCGTATGACTACTCAGGACGTAGACGGCATCACACCGCAGTCCCTGATCAATATCAAGCCTGTTACAGCTGCTGTAAAGGAGTTCTTCGGAAGCTCCCAGCTGTCACAGTTTATGGATCAGAACAACCCTCTGGCTGAACTGACCCATAAGAGACGTCTTTCCGCCCTGGGTCCTGGCGGTCTGTCAAGAGACCGTGCCGGATTCGAGGTGCGAGATGTTCACTATACACACTATGGCCGTATGTGCCCCATTGAGACTCCTGAGGGTCCCAACATCGGTCTGATCAACTCTCTGGCAAGCTATGCGAGAGTAAACCAGTACGGCTTTATCGAAGCGCCTTACCGCGTAGTAGATAAGACCGCTGATCCTGCCAATCCAAGAGTCACCGATGATGTAGTATACCTGACTGCAGATGAAGAGGACAACTTTATCGTGGCACAGGCGAACGAGGCTCTGGATGAAGAGGGACATTTCGTTCACAATAACGTATCCGGACGTTTCCAGACAGAAACCTCCGAGTTCCAGAAGCGAACCATTGACCTGATGGACGTATCCCCGAAGATGGTATTCTCCGTGGCTACTGCTATGATCCCATTCCTTCAGAACGATGACGCAAACCGTGCTCTGATGGGATCCAACATGCAGCGTCAGGCCGTGCCGCTGTTGAGTACAGAGGCTCCTGTAGTAGGTACCGGTATTGAGGCAAAGGCTGCCGTTGACTCCGGTGTCTGCGTAGTGGCAAAGAATGCCGGTGTGGTAGAACGCTCCGCTTCCAACGAGATCATTATCAAGAGAGATTCCGATGGAAACAGAGATGTATACCATTTGACAAAGTTCAAGAGAAGTAACCAGAGCAACTGCTACAACCAGAAGCCGATCGTATATAAGAATGATCATGTAGAGGCCGGCGAGGTGATCGCAGATGGTCCTTCTACCTCCAACGGCGAGATTGCCCTTGGAAAGAACCCGCTGATCGGTTTTATGACCTGGGAAGGCTACAACTACGAGGATGCGGTTCTGCTTTCCGAGCGTCTGGTTCAGGATGACGTATATACCTCTATTCATATCGAAGAGTATGAGGCGGAGGCCCGTGACACCAAGCTGGGACCGGAAGAAATCACCAGAGATGTTCCCGGTGTAGGCGAGGATGCATTAAAGGATCTGGATGAACGTGGTATTATCCGTATCGGTGCTGAGGTTCGTGCCGGAGATATTCTGGTAGGAAAGGTTACTCCAAAGGGAGAAACTGAACTGACAGCAGAAGAACGTCTCCTGCGTGCGATCTTCGGTGAGAAGGCAAGAGAAGTCCGTGATACCTCCTTAAAGGTACCTCACGGAGCATATGGAATTATTGTAGATGCAAAGGTATTTACAAGAGAAAACGGCGATGAGCTTTCACCGGGAGTAAATCAGACGGTACGTATCTATATCGCTCAGAAACGTAAGATTTCTGTAGGTGATAAGATGGCTGGACGTCATGGTAATAAGGGTGTTGTTTCCCGCGTGCTTCCTGTAGAGGATATGCCTTTCCTGCCAAATGGCCGTCCTCTTGATATTGTACTGAATCCTCTGGGCGTGCCTTCCCGTATGAACATCGGACAGGTGCTTGAGATCCACTTAAGCCTTGCCGCAAGAGCACTTGGCTTTAACGTTTCCACACCGATCTTCGACGGCGCAAACGAGAATGATATACAGGATACCCTGGAGCTGGCAAACCACTATGTAAACCTGCCCTTTGACGAGGCAGAGAAAGCAGAATGGGAAAAGGACGGTGTCACAGAGACGCCTTCCGGACAGCCATGGAATGGAGAAACCTTTGAGCAGCTTTATAAAGAACAGCTTGTTCCGGAGGCAATCGGGTATCTGTCTGAGAACAGAGCGCACAGAGAGCTGTGGAAGGGCGTACCCATTGGCAGAGACGGAAAGGTCCGCTTAAGAGATGGACGTACCGGAGAGTATTTTGATGGAGCCGTTACCATTGGACACATGCATTACCTGAAGCTGCATCACCTGGTAGACGATAAGATCCATGCACGTTCTACTGGCCCATACTCCCTGGTTACACAGCAGCCTCTGGGCGGTAAAGCTCAGTTCGGCGGACAGCGTTTCGGAGAGATGGAGGTTTGGGCTCTGGAGGCATATGGTGCATCCTACACCCTGCAGGAAATCATGACTGTAAAGTCCGATGATGTAGTAGGCCGTGTGAAGACCTACGAAGCTATCATCAAGGGCGAGAATATTCCTGAGCCGGGTATCCCCGAATCCTTTAAGGTACTTCTTAAGGAAATGCAGTCTCTGGGCCTGGATGTACAGGTACAGAGAGAGGATGGAACCGAAGTTGAGATGACCGAAAATATCGACTACGGTGATACCGAACTGCGCGCCATGTTAGAGGGCGACCGCCGCTTTAACGATCAGGAATCCCTTGCTTCCTACGGTTATCAGGAGCAGGAGATCAAGGATAATGAATTTGTAAGCGTAGAATCGGCTTCCGAGTCTGCTGGAAATGACACAGATGATCTGTATGACGCTTATACAGATGATGGTGAAGACGAATAATAGAAGGGAGTAAGAGCTCATGCCGGAAACAAATGAAACTTATCATCCAATGACATTTGATGCCATTAAGATTGGTCTGGCTTCCCCTGAAAAGATTAGATCCTGGACCCACAGGACACCTGAACCTGCTGACAAGCCCAGCAAGCAGTGGAGAGAATGGTGGGAGCAGGGCGCCATGCGCAACCGTATGCCTGAGCCTTCAGGCGCTCCCTCCAGAGAGTGGAGAGAGTGGTGGGAGCACGGCGTTGTAAAGAAGCCAGAGACCATCAACTATAGAACTTTAAAGCCGGAGAAGGACGGTCTGTTCTGCGAGAGGATTTTTGGTCCAAGCAAGGACTGGGAGTGCCACTGCGGCAAGTACAAAAAGATCCGCTATAAGGGCGTGATCTGCGACCGCTGCGGCGTTGAGGTGACAAAGGCCAGTGTAAGAAGAGAGCGTATGGGACGTATCGAGCTTGCAGCTCCTGTTTCCCATATCTGGTACTTTAAGGGAATTCCCAGCCGTATGGGACTGATTCTGGATATTTCCCCCAGAACCCTGGAGAAGGTGCTCTACTTTGCTTCCTATGTTGTACTGGATCCAGGTGTTACCAGCCTTCAGTATAAGCAGGTTTTGTCTGAGAAGGAGTACCGTGAGGAAGTAGAGAAGTACGGCGGCTCAACTGCCTTCCGTGTGGGAATGGGTGCTGAGGCGATTCAGGAGCTTCTGATGTCCATTGATCTGGAGAAGGATTCAGCTGATTTAAGAAAGCAGCTGGTAGACGCTACCGGACAGAAGCGCGCAAGAATCATTAAGCGCCTGGAAGTGGTAGAGGCATTTTTAAACTCTGGAAACCGTCCAGAGTGGATGATCATGGACGTAATCCCCGTGATTCCGCCGGATATACGTCCTATGGTACAGCTGGACGGCGGACGTTTTGCTACCTCTGACTTAAATGACCTGTACAGAAGGATCATCAACCGTAACAACCGTCTTGCCAGACTTTTGGAACTGGGCGCTCCGGATATCATCGTCCGCAACGAGAAGCGTATGCTCCAGGAGGCAGTAGACGCCTTGATCGACAATGGCCGCCGGGGCCGCCCTGTAACAGGACCTGGAAATCGTGCGCTTAAGTCCCTTTCTGATATGTTAAAGGGTAAGCAGGGACGCTTCCGTCAGAACCTGTTAGGTAAGCGTGTTGACTACTCCGGACGTTCCGTTATCGTAGTAGGCCCTGAATTAAAGATTTATCAGTGTGGTCTGCCAAAGGAAATGGCTATTGAGCTGTTTAAGCCTTTCGTTATGAAGGAGCTTGTATCCAATGGCACCGCTCACAATATCAAGAACGCAAAGAAGATGGTGGAGAAGCTCCAGACGGAGGTTTGGGATGTACTGGAGGATGTAATTAAAGAGCATCCTGTTATGCTGAACCGTGCTCCTACGCTGCACAGGCTGGGTATCCAGGCTTTTGAACCGATCCTGGTAGAAGGTAAGGCCATTAAGCTTCATCCTCTTGTTTGTACCGCGTTCAACGCTGACTTCGACGGCGACCAGATGGCAGTTCATCTTCCTCTGTCTGTAGAAGCACAGGCTGAGTGCCGCTTCCTGCTTTTAAGCCCGAACAACCTGTTAAAGCCTTCTGACGGCGGCCCTGTGGCTGTTCCGTCTCAGGATATGGTTCTCGGTATTTACTACCTGACCCAGGAGCGTCCCGGTGCAAAGGGCGAGGGAATGATTTTCAAGAGTGTAAATGAGGCAATTCTGGCTTATGAAAACCATGAAGCTACTCTGCACTCCAGGGTAAAGGTAAGAGTATCAAAGACTCTGCCTGACGGCACGGTAAAAACTGGTATTATCGAGTCTACCATCGGCCGTCTGATCTTCAACGAGATCATTCCTCAGGATCTTGGCTTTGTAGACCGTTCCATTCCTGAAAATGAGTTAAAGCTGGAGGTTGACTTCCTGGTAGCTAAAAAGCAGTTAAAGCAGATCCTTGAGAAGGTTATCAACGTACACGGCGCTACCCAGACGGCCGTTACTCTGGATGACATCAAGGCAATCGGCTACAAGTTCTCTACCAGAGCAGCCATGACCGTATCCGTTTCCGATATGACCGTGCCTGCAAGCAAACCGGAACTGATCGCAAATGCACAGGCTACTGTAGACCACATTGCAAAGAACTACCGCCGCGGTCTGATCACCGAGGAGGAGCGCTATAAAGAAGTAATCGAAACCTGGAAGACCACCGATGATCAGCTGACCCACGATCTGCTGACCGGACTGGATAAGTACAACAACATTTTCATGATGGCTGACTCCGGTGCGCGAGGATCTGATAAGCAGATCAAGCAGCTGGCAGGTATGCGAGGATTGATGGCCGATACAACTGGTCACACCATCGAACTTCCTATCAAGTCTAACTTCCGTGAAGGTCTTGACGTACTGGAGTACTTCATTTCCGCTCATGGTGCACGTAAGGGTCTGTCTGATACGGCTCTTCGTACGGCTGACTCCGGTTACCTGACCAGACGTCTGGTAGACGTATCTCAGGATCTGATCATCCGTGAGGTAGACTGCTGTGAAGGCAAGGATATTCCATTTATGGAGATTAAGGCATTCACAGACGGAAATGAAGTAATCGAGGATCTGCAGGAGAGAATTACAGGCCGCTATATTGCCGAAGATATCGTTGATCCCGATACGGGAGAGCTGGTAATGAAGGCAAACCATATGTGTACGCCTAAGCGTGCTGCAGCTGTTATGAAGGTATTGGATAAGCAGGGACGCAAGTCTGTGAAGATCCGTACCGTATTAAGCTGTAAGTCCCATATCGGTGTGTGTGCCAAGTGCTACGGAGCCAACATGGCAACCGGCCAGCCGGTACAGGTTGGTGAGGCAGTCGGAATCATCGCGGCACAGTCCATCGGTGAGCCCGGTACACAGCTTACCATGCGTACTTTCCATACGGGCGGCGTTGCCGGCGGCGATATTACACAGGGTCTTCCTCGAGTTGAGGAGCTTTTTGAGGCCCGTAAGCCAAAGGGTCTTGCCATTATCACTGAGTTTGGCGGCGTTGTAACTATCAAGGATACAAAGAAGAAGCGTGAGATCACAGTTACTGACAATGAAACCGGAAATTCCAAGACCTATCTGATTCCTTACGGTTCCAGAATCAAGGTTATGGACGGACAGGTTCTTGAGGCCGGTGATGAGCTGACCGAAGGTAGCGTAAATCCTCACGATATCTTAAAGATCAAGGGCGTTCGTGCCGTACAGGATTACATGATCCAGGAAGTACAGCGTGTATACCGTCTTCAGGGTGTAGAAATCAACGATAAGCACGTTGAAATGATCGTTCATCAGATGTTAAAGAAGATCCGCATTGAGGAAAGCGGCGACAGTGATGTACTGCCGGGCGTATCCATGGATGTTCTGGACTTCAATGAGATGAATGAGGCTCTGATTGCAGAGGGCAAGCGTCCGGCAGAGGGCAAGCAGGTTATGCTGGGTATTACAAAGGCATCTCTTGCTACAGATTCCTTCCTGTCAGCCGCATCCTTCCAGGAGACCACCAAGGTTCTGACTGAGGCCGCCATCAACGGTAAGGTAGATCACCTGATCGGTCTTAAGGAAAATGTTATTATCGGTAAGCCAATCCCGGCAGGTACCGGTATGAAGCGCTACAGAACTGTAAAGCTGGATACGGATGATAAGATCGCAGCGGCAGCTGAGGAAGAGATCCTTCTTTCTGAAGAGGAAGAGCTGACAGCTGAGGAAAGCAGCGAGCTTACAGAAGATAATGTAGCAGAAGAGGTTCTGGATCTGGACGATACTGTAATCGAGGACGAGGATGCAGAGGAAGAAGAAAGCTCTGAGGATGCAGAAGAATAAAATACAGGTCTGAATGACAGATTGAATCATAAAAACACCGGACGGGCAGGGAAAACTGGCCATCCGGTGTTTTTTATGCATTTTGTGTTCTGAGCCATTCGGCCCAGACCGTATAATACTTTCCCATAATGTGGGCATTGTCTACAGAATATTTGGAATCAAGGTTTCCCTGGCCGTCGTCAAAAAGACTGTTTACATCTATATAGCCGCAGCCTTTTTCTACAGCCATCTGGTAAATAGCTTGATTTAAAGAATCTATTTTTCCATTTCCATAGACCGGGTCGGAATCGGACTTCTTTTTTGTTACATGGAGATTAGCCTCCAGAATGATTCTGGCCTGGGGCTGAAGCTGGTGGATCCAGTCTACGATAGAGGCGTACTTCTTTGTTACGGAGGAAGGAGGGTATCCCAGTTCATTGATGCCCAGCATGAGGTAAATCCGCTCATAGCTGTGTTGGGAGAGAAGTTCTTCCAGTGCTTTTTTGCTTCCATCCTTTACGGTAAGATTGGTTGAGAGAAGGTTAAAGCTGCTCATGCCGGAATTGGCAAAAAACTCTGCTTCTTCCAGACCTCCGTATTCCTTTAAGCCTTCTGTCCGTGAATCTCCGATAAAAAGGGAGGTGCTTAGGTCAACGGGAACAGAGGTGTCAGCAGGCGGCAAAGTCTCCGCCGGAGGCGCTTCTGTGGAGGACTCTGTGACAGGGGGAGCTTCAGGGGCAGACCCGTCAGTGGGCGGCTCCGCAGAGGAGGACTCTGGAGAGGGGAACTTTGCTGCAGGAGTTTCGGTGCTGCCTTTGGAGGCAGCACTTTCGGAAATGGAATCAGAGGATAGGGGGATGTTAGATGGCTGTTTATCCTCAGTTTCTGCCAGCCGCTCGATTTTATGTTCACCTGAAAACGTTTCTAGTTCCCATATCCGGGGAATAAGGGAACTTCCTTTTACGGCAATCAAACTTCCAATAAGCATCATAGTATACCAGTATTTTTTCATTTTATTCACACAATTTCTCTTTCTATCTGTTTCTTAGAACTTTCCTTAGAACCGGAAGTATAAAAATGGGTCATCCATTCCCATTTTAATACAGTAAACACAGAGCCAGAACAGAACTATAAGTATAACGGCAGTCAGAAAACTGCGGCGGTGCCGGCTGTAGATCCGCCTTGGCAGATCGGTCATAAAAATCAGGCCTGCAAGAAGAGACAACCCATAGATGCGGCCGTATTTCAGATAGTCTCCCTCAAACCAGGTGTAGGTTCCGGGGGCTGTGAAAAACGGAAAGAGCCTCTGTAAATAAATAAGGATCTGTGGCGGCTGTGAAATGGCAAAGACCAGCCAGTTTAAAGGAATCACAAGAGCCATATACAGGTGCCCCGCGGCTGGAAAACGGTTTAAGATACGTCCCAGTCCCATTTTTTCAATAGAGATCAGAGCAAAAAGCAGAAGACCCCAGAGAAGAAAATTCCAGTCAGCGCCATGCCAGAAACCAGTCAGAAGCCACACGGTGAGTAGATTGCGCACCATAATGACAAAGCCTTTTCGATTGCCACCAAGAGGAATATATACATAGTCGCGGAACCATTTTCCAAGGGTTATATGCCACCGACGCCAGAACTCCGTCATTGTCAGAGACTGGTAGGGATAGGCAAAGTTTCTGGGAATCTGAAATCCCAGGATCCAGCCGATTCCCTGGGCCATGAGGGAGTAGCCGTAAAAGTCAAAGTAAAGCTGAAGGCTGAATGCAATGATTCCCATCCAGGCAAGCGGCGTGGAGATGCTTTCGTATCCAATGGCTCCGACCTGGCTCCACAGCCTGCCGAGCTGATTGGCAAGCAGCACCTTAAGGCTTAAGCCAATAGTAAACTCTCTAAGACCGGTTTCCAGACGGTTCATGGAAAAACGGCGCCGGATCAGCTGAGAGCGGATTTCCTGATAACGGGTAATGGGGCCGGAGGTTACCTGGGTAAACATGGAAAACCAGGTACAGAAGCGAAGGAGGGAATGTTCACTGCGGATTTCCTTCCTATATACATCGGCCAGATAGGCGATGGCCTGAAAGGTGTAAAAGCTGATTCCAAGGGGGAGGGACAGGCGGATGACGGGAAACTGCAGACCTGTTTTTGTATATGACAGGAGCAGGTTTAAGTTTTCCGTTATAAATGTGCTGTATTTAAAAAGGATCAGCCAGAACAGGTTATAGAAGATCCCGGCATTCAGCCAGAAGCTGCGTTCTTTTGCATCCCGTTTTCTTCCAATAAGCTGTCCGATGAAAAAGTTTACAGGTATTGAAAGGAGAAACAGGACAAAATAAAGAGGGGAGTGTCTGGCTCCATAAAAATAGAAGATCAGGCTTCCGGCAAAAAGGCACTGATTCCGCCATTTCTCCGGACATATGAAATAAAGAATCAGAAATAAAGGAAGAAAACGAAATAAAAAGTCAAAGCTGGAAAATATCATTAGTAGTCCATCCTGTCTAAATCATATTTAAGTTTAGGATGCAAATGGCTTCTGCACCTCATATAATATAAATTAGACGAACGGAAGCATATAAAAGTTTCATAGAAACAGAAAAAATTTAAGAAAGTGGGAACACATGAAAAAAGCCGCAGGCTTCTGCGTCAGCATTTGCCATGCGGCTTTGAGCCGGGGATGGTCACTGTCTTACAGAGAACGGATTAGTCGTCCCAGTGGTCATCATCATCGTCGAATCTGTCGTCATCCCAGCGGTCGTCATCATCCCAGCTGTTATCGCGGTCGTCATCCCAACGGTCATCCCGCAGATCATCCCAGTCACGGTTGTTTTCGTAATCAGCCTTGATCACTTTACCGGTATAAGCGTTTACTTCCACATCATACTCAAACTTTCCGGCAGTGAATTCCAGCTCATATACGCCGTCGTCCAGTTCGCATTCCTGTTCTGTGAACACAGCATCCGCTTCTTTAATTTTCATAGCCTTTAAAGCGGCTTCCTTTGCCTGCTCAATGCCGATTATCTTTTTGGCAGTTCTGGGGGATGCTGATGCGGTAATCGTGCTGCCGATTACAGTTACAAGTGCCATTGCTGCAACAACTGCTGCCATCATAGATTTTTTCAGGTTCATCTTTCTCATTATAGTTTCCTCCTTGATCTATCACCTGTGCTTGGATTGTTTTTTCTTTACATAGACAGAATACGGAGTGCATTTGAAAAAAACGGGGTCGAAATGAAAAAAATATAATTTTTTTAAAAGTTTAATATGTCCCTGATATCAGGTCGATTTTAATCATTGCTGTCATCATCATCGTCGTCATCGTCATTATCATCGTCGTCATTATCGTCATTGTCCCCATTGCCATTATTGCTGTCATCATCTGCTGCGTCATCCCAGTCGTCCTCCTGATTATCGTCTGAGCCATGATTGGTGGTATCATCCCAATCCTCACCTTGCTGTTCATCTGAATCCTCATTCCAATTATCATTCGGGTGGGCTGTCGGGACAGTTTGATGTGCCGCCGGGGCAGTCTGCACAGCGGCAGGCACTGTTTCGGAAACGGGGGGAGCAGCAGGAAATGCGGTTTCGGCTTCACGTGCCGTACCAGATTCCGGACTCTCATCAGGTTTGGGATCAGCACTTATATGGATATCCGATCCAAGGCGACCGTCAAGCTCCCAGGTGAGATCTCTTTTCATCTCATCCGCCCAGTCCTCATGAGCAGAGGAAACGCCTACATAGATCGTCCCGCCTGGAGCCAGATAGTCCATATCTATGGCCCGCTCGGCCAGATCTGCCGCAGCTTCTTCGACTTTCTTCCTTTTATAGTCATATCCCCGGATCAAGTCCTCTCCATCCCGGTTGATGCCGGATAATGAAAGCACATAATCCAGCCGGTTCACAGACAGCTCTACTTCCGGGTTGATGGACAGCCGTACTGTTCCGTAAGGGCTCATAATAAAATAGTGGCCTCCAGACAGCAGAAGGCAAAGGGCTGCGGCTGCGGGAAGAGCAGACTTTAACCAGTGGGAAAGGCGGCTGGCCCTTCGGACGGCAGGCTGTACTTCCACCGCTTCCTCAAATACTGTATCGTAAAAAGAATCAGACTGGCAGTCCGCTTCCGAAAAGGCGGCTCCGGGTTCTACGATTTCCATAATGGTATCTACCGTCTGTCCTACTTCATAATCCATATTGGCGGCCTTTAGAAAACGCCCGTCCTCATCCAGCACCACTGCATAAGCCATATGACATTCCATGATCAGATATTTCATTCTGCTGCGCCTCCTTTTTTCATCTGTGAGAGATGACCGCGTATGATTTCAAATCCGTTTGTAAAAGCAAGAAGAATGGCAATGAGATATCTCCGGTGACGTTCCAGCGTCTTTTTTTCTGCCCCTGAGCCCAGAGCCAGCTGGCTTAAGGGGAGTTTACGGCTGCGGATCATCTGTTCCAGAAGCTCCGGATGTTTTTTTGCATAATCCAGAACCTTCATGCAGGCGTCCAGGGTGCGCTCCTGGCGGGGGCAGCTGTCTGCCACATCAGTGAGCGAAAGTCCAAAACCTGCAAGCTCTGCGGAAAATGTTTCGATTTCCGACTGAGCGGCAGCCAGATCCTGATAATCGGAAATATCATCAACTCCCGGATCGGTTTTCTCCAAAAGAGTGCTGCCGTCCTCCTCCGCAGGCTGGTCTAAGGAGAGCTGCCCACTGTGCTTTTGCTCCTTCCGGAAATAGTCGATCAGGCGGTTTCGGATTCCGGCTGCTGCAAGAGGAAGAAAAGGACCTCTGTCCGGATTATAAACCGTCATTGTTTCATAAAAAGCAAACATGGCCACAGACAGCTCATCATCCCGTCCCTCAACCGGAGGACGGTGGATAAAGCGTGCGGTTTCTGCTTTGATAAATGGCATATAGGATCGGATCAGCTGATCCGCTGCCTCAGGATCCTGCCTGGAGCGCATGACCTGCTGAAGGATTTTATGTTCCTCGAATTTCATAGTAATCCTCCCAAAGATAGAATACGCAGACAAAGAAATGAAAAACGGGGCAGGGGCTGCGTATATTTGATTATCCATGAAAATACCAGATGATGCAATAAAAATTGCGTAAATGTTTTATAGAAAAATGCAAAAGAGCACCCTCAAAAAAATACTTGACAGATTTACGCCTTATGCTATAATGAAAAAGTGTGTTCAAAACACTTATGTTTTGGTGCACAAAAGCTGAAAGACACAGCAACCAACAGTCAATATCACAGGAGGTGAAAAGGATGCCAACATTTAACCAGTTAGTTAGAAAGGGAAGACAGACCAGCGCAAAGAAGTCTACTGCACCAGCTCTGCAGAAGGGTTACAACTCTTTACAGAAGAAGGCAACAGACGTATCTGCACCACAGAAGCGCGGCGTATGTACCGCTGTTAAGACTGCTACCCCTAAGAAGCCTAACTCTGCACTTAGAAAGATCGCCAGAGTACGTCTTTCCAATGGTATCGAAGTAACAAGCTACATCCCAGGAGAGGGACACAACCTTCAGGAGCACAGCGTTGTTCTGATCCGTGGAGGAAGAGTTAAGGACCTGCCAGGTACCAGATACCACATCGTTAGAGGTACACTGGATACAGCAGGCGTAGCAAACAGAAAGCAGGCTCGTTCCAAGTACGGCGCTAAGAGACCGAAAGACAAGAAGTAATTTCAAAGCAGTTTGGAACAAACCAGATTAGTACCACTAACAGCAGTAAAGTGACGGCGGAAGATATTTCCGCATTTGTTAGTGCCGGATCCGTGATATTGTACCTGTGGTTGCAGGAAATATATAGACCGAGCACGAACACATTTTATGGAAACATGTGAGTACCGTTGAGTTAATGGAAACTGCCTGTATCATTTCAGATAAAAGGCAGCATATTAAGGAGGGAAGTAACGTGCCACGTAAAGGACATACTCAGAAAAGAGACGTTCTGGCAGACCCGATCTACAACAATAAGGTTGTGACAAAGCTGATCAACAATATCATGTTAGACGGCAAGAAGGGTGTTGCACAGAAAATCGTATACGGCGCATTCAATCGTGTAGCTGAAAGCACCGGTAAGGATGCAATCGAAGTATTTGAAGAAGCAATGAACAACATTATGCCTGTACTTGAGGTTAAGGCAAAGCGTATCGGCGGCGCTACCTATCAGGTGCCCATCGAGGTTAAGCCTGAGAGAAGACAGGCTCTGGCTCTGCGCTGGATCACTCTGTACTCCCGTAAGAGAGGCGAGAAGACTCAGGAAGAGAGACTGGCAAACGAGATTATGGACGCAGCCAACAACACCGGCGCATCTGTAAAGAAGAAAGAGGATATGCACAAGATGGCAGAGGCAAACAAGGCGTTTGCTCACTACCGTTTCTAATTGCAGACCGGCTTTTTTCGTTAAATTAAGGAGGAAAATCCCTTGGCTGGAAGAGAATATCCGTTGGAAAGAACCAGAAATATCGGAATCATGGCTCATATCGATGCTGGTAAGACTACCACAACCGAGCGTATTCTGTATTACACTGGTGTAAATTATAAGATCGGTGATACTCACGAAGGTACTGCTACCATGGACTGGATGGCTCAGGAGCAGGAAAGAGGTATTACCATTACTTCCGCTGCTACAACCTGCCACTGGACTCTGCAGGAAAACTGCAAGCCGAAGCCAGGCGCATTAGAGCATCGTATCAACATCATCGATACACCTGGACACGTAGACTTCACTGTTGAGGTTGAGCGTTCCCTGCGTGTACTGGATGGTGCTGTAGGTGTGTTCTGTGCAAAGGGCGGCGTTGAGCCACAGTCAGAGAACGTATGGCGTCAGGCTGACACTTACAATGTACCCCGTATGGCATTCATCAACAAGATGGATATCCTGGGTGCAAACTTCTACGGCGCTGTAGAGCAGATCAAGACCCGTCTGGGCAAGAACGCTATCTGCATTCAGCTGCCAATCGGCAAGGAAGAGGATTTCAAGGGAATCGTCGACCTGTTTGAGATGAAGGCCTACATCTATAATGATGAAAAGGGCGATGACATTTCTATCATTGACATTCCTGAAGATATGCAGGACGATGCAGAGTTATACCGTACCGAGCTGGTAGAGAAAATCTGCGAGCTGGACGATGACCTGATGATGATGTATCTTGAGGGCGAGGAGCCTTCCAATGATGAGCTGAAGAAGGTATTAAGAAAGGCTACCTGCGAGTGTACAGCAGTTCCTGTATGCTGCGGTACCGCTTACAGAAACAAGGGCGTTCAGAAGCTTCTGGATGCTATTATCGAATTCATGCCATCTCCATTAGACATCCCTGCGATCAAGGGTGTTGACTTGGACGGAAATGAGATTGTTCGTCATTCTTCTGATGAAGAGCCGTTCGCAGCGCTTGCATTCAAGATTATGACTGACCCATTCGTGGGCAAGCTTGCATTCTTCCGTGTATATTCCGGTACTCTGAACTCCGGTTCTTACGTACTGAATGCTACAAAGGGCAAGAAGGAGCGTGTAGGACGTATCCTTCAGATGCATGCTAATAAGAGACATGAACTTGATAAGGTTTACTCCGGCGATATCGCTGCAGCAGTAGGCTTTAAGACAACCGGTACAGGCGATACCATCTGTGATGAGAAGAACCCTGTTATCCTGGAGTCTATGGAGTTCCCGGAGCCGGTTATCGATATCGCGATCGAGCCAAAGACAAAGGCAAGCCAGGACAAGATGGGCGACGCTTTAGTCAAGCTGGCAGAAGAAGATCCTACTTTCAAGGTTCGTACAGACGAAGAGACCGGCCAGACCATTATCTCCGGTATGGGCGAGCTTCATCTGGATATTATCGTAGACCGTCTGCTGCGTGAGTTCAACGTAGAGGCTAACGTAGGCGCTCCTCAGGTTGCTTACAAGGAGACCTTTACCAAGGCCGTTGACGTTGACAGCAAGTATGCAAAGCAGTCCGGTGGTCGTGGACAGTACGGTCACTGTAAGGTTCACTTCACACCAATGGAAGCAAACGCAGAAGAGACCTTCAAGTTTACTTCATCCGTTGTTGGCGGTGCTATTCCTAAGGAGTACATCCCGGCAGTCGGCGCAGGTATTGAGGAAGCAGCTAAGACTGGTGTTCTGGGCGGATTCCCTGTACTGGGCGTTTGGGCAGATGTATACGACGGTTCTTACCATGAGGTTGACTCTTCTGAAATGGCATTCCACATCGCAGGTTCCATGGCATTCAAGGATGCTATGCAGAAGGGTAATCCAATCCTGCTTGAGCCGATCATGAAGGTAGAGGTTACCATGCCTGAGGAGTACATGGGTGATGTTATCGGTGATATCAACTCACGCCGTGGACGTATCGAGGGTATGGAGGACATTGGCGGCGGTAAGATGGTTAAGGCTTACGTTCCGCTGTCTGAGATGTTCGGCTACTCTACAGACCTTCGTTCCAGAACACAGGGACGCGGCAACTACTCCATGTTCTTCGAGAAGTATGAGCCAGTTCCAAAGAACGTTCAGGAGAAGGTTCTTGCTGACCACAAAAAGTAAAAAAGGCTTGTAAATCAAAGTAAAATAGAATATAATGATTGATAGCCTGACTAACTATATCAGCCCTAAAAGGGGCACAAATTAAGGAGGACGTTATAAAATGGCTAAAGCTAAGTTTGACAGAACTAAACCACATTGTAACATCGGTACCATTGGACACGTTGACCACGGCAAAACTACTCTGACCGCAGCTATCACAAAGGTTCTTTCAGAGAGAGTTGAAGGCAACGCAAAGGTAGATTTTGAGAACATCGATAAGGCTCCAGAGGAGAGAGAGCGTGGTATCACCATCTCTACTTCTCATGTTGAGTATCAGACAGAGAAGAGACACTATGCACACGTTGACTGCCCAGGACATGCTGACTACGTTAAGAACATGATCACTGGTGCTGCTCAGATGGATGGCGCTATCCTGGTTGTAGCTGCAACTGATGGTGTTATGGCTCAGACAAGAGAGCACATCCTTCTGTCCCGTCAGGTAGGCGTTCCTTATATCGTAGTATTCATGAACAAGTGCGATATGGTAGACGACGCTGAGCTGCTTGAGCTGGTTGACATGGAGATCCGTGAGCTGTTAAATGAGTACGAGTTCCCAGGTGATGATACACCTATCATCCAGGGTTCTGCTCTGAAGGCTCTTGAGGATCCAATGGGCCCATGGGGCGACAAGGTTATGGAGCTGATGGACGCTGTTGACAGCTACATTCCAGATCCTGTACGTGAGACAGAGAAGCCATTCCTTATGCCTGTAGAGGACGTATTCACTATTACTGGCCGTGGTACTGTTGCTACCGGTAGAGTAGAGCGTGGTACTCTGAACCTGAACGACGAAGTTGAGATCATCGGTATCCATGAGGACGTTCGTAAGACCGTTGTAACTGGTATCGAGATGTTCCGTAAGCTTCTTGACAGCGCTGAGGCTGGTGATAACATCGGTGCTCTGCTGCGTGGTGTTCAGAGAACAGAGATCGAGCGTGGACAGTGTTTGTGCAAGCCAGGTTCTGTAAAGTGCCACAACAAGTTTACCGCTCAGGTTTACGTTCTGACCAAGGACGAGGGTGGCCGTCATACACCTTTCTTCAACAACTACCGTCCACAGTTCTACTTCAGAACAACTGACGTTACCGGCGTTTGCGAGCTGCCAGCAGGTACAGAGATGTGTATGCCTGGTGATAACGTAGAGATGACCGTAGAGCTGATTCATCCAGTAGCTATGGAGCAGGGTCTGCGTTTCGCTATCCGTGAAGGTGGACGTACAGTAGGTTCCGGTAGAGTTGTATCTATCGTAGAGTAATTTAATCACTTTTGGCCTTCGGGCCGGAACGAACGTGATAAATGATATATCTGAATAGATATTGTGCCCAAACGAGTTGGCCCCCGGAGTTTCCGGGGGCTTTTTATAATTCAGAAAGGGAAATGCAGCTTATGTATGAACGTATGGTAGCAGTAACCAATCACAGGCTCTGCAGAGTGCCGGAGGGGGAGGATCAGACAGAAGATGGCTGTTTTGAACCGGGAACGGGACTCTGGGAGAGCTATCTGGATCAGATTCGGAAGATTGTAAGTGTCAAACCCAGAGCAGTAGTGCTCAGGGAAAAGGACTTAAGCCCTGAGATTTACAGGAAGCTGGCAGAGGAAGTGGATCAGATCTGCCGGGAACAGGATCAGATGCTGATTTTGAACACAGCTCCTGTATCCGCCGCACAGCTGGGCATGAGGAAGCTTCATCTTCCGATGAGTATATTGAGAAGGGAAGGGAGACCGCTGGATGCAGAGTGTGTGGGAACATCCATTCACTCGGTGGAAGAGGTAAAAGAGGCTGTCCGGCTGGGCGCAGATTATCTGTTTGCAGGCAATATCTATGAGACAGATTGTAAGAAAGGGCTTCCGGGGAGAGGACTGGACTTCTTAAGACAGGTTTGTATGGAAAGCAGTGTTCCTGTTTATGCCATTGGCGGAGTAAATGAAGAACGCCTGCCGGAGATCCTGAGTACAGGAGCGGCAGGCGGATGTATGATGTCCGGTTTTATGAAGTTGTAGAAGAAAGATCAACAGAATGCAGACGGATTTCAGATTTCAGCGTTTCATCTGTCATCAGGGAAAGCTGATCCAACAGGCTTATGTGATATGTTCCAAGTCCCTTTGAAGCATCGGCCCGTTCTCCGGCAATTCCCAGGACAGCAGCTCCGCAGACCGCTGCCTCAAGGGGGGATACTACTGCCATAAAGGTTCCCATGATGCAGGTAAGCATACAGCCGGTTCCCGTGATGCGGGCCATGGATGGAGAACCGTTTTCAAGAAAATAGGCTTTATCATCCTGAGGAAATACAATAATATCCACCTCACCGCTGGCAGCTACGACGGCCTGTGTGCGGTCTGCAATCTCCTTCATCAGCCGGGCCAGACGAAACTGTGCCATTGGGTCATTCTTAGTGACAGCGTCTTCTTGGCTTACGTCGATCCCCTGGTTGTGGAAGCCTGCGCCGGCAATGGCGCGTATCTCGGAAACATTTCCCTTGATCACAGCGGGACGGCATTCTTCCAGAAACCGTCTGGCAAGCTTCATACGGAAATCACTGCAGGTGATGCCTACCAGATCTATGACAGCCGGACGCACATTTCCTGCCAGAAAAATGGATTCGGCCCTGGCATCGGTGATATTTCCCAGGCTGACAGTAAGGGAACGGGCTATTTGGGCAATCGAGGCTGCTTCTTTGGGATGCTCCGCCATGATAGGACGTGCGCCCAGAGCCAGAACTGCATTTGCACAGTCATTGACTACAATGGGGTGGGTGATGCAGTGGATTAAAGGTGCTTCTTTATGCAAGAGGGAGATAGGATTCATGATGAGATCCTCCTTTGATGTAAGTATGGAAATGGGAAAATGCGCGTTTCAGGCTGCTTTGGGCCGTTTGATGCTCCAGTATATCAGGGCGGCTGCCAGAAAGCCGACCAGAACTATATAGCGGAGACTGTTTATCACAGAACCGCCCTGAGGTACAAGCTGATGGACAGCTACCGTCACAGCCAGATAGCCGATAAAGCCTGAAAATGCGATTCCCAGCGCATCATTTACCACGTCCTCTCCGGAATCATACGTCCGGGAACCCAGAGTTTCCTGGAACATGGATAAGAGTCTGGCTTTCTGCAGATGCTTTAAAAACAGAAATGCAATGGTTCCTCCAATGAGCGTGCCTGCAATGAAGGAAGGCACATAAAAGAACCAGGTAAGGCCGGTTTTTCCCCAGACAAAGGTCATGACAGGATAGGAGAGTATGGCTCCGATGATGCCTGTGCCGATGACCTCCCCTGCAAAGGCCCATACCAGCCTGCCACGGGACATTCGGTAGAGCATACCGGATAAAAAGGCTCCGAATATAGCTCCTGTGAGTGCTAAAGGCGGGATCCCCATACAGGTCATGCGGATGATGCCAATGGCAAGGGCGCACACAAAGGCATACCAGGGGCCAAGCATGACCGCACAGGTGACATTGATAAAATGTGCCATGGGACACATTCCCTCTACCCGGAGAATGGGGGAAATGACCACTCCCAGGGCTGTCATCATGGCAAGAAAGACCAGTTTTGCAGCGTGTTTGTTTTTGTTCATAGATTCCTTCCTCTTTTCTGCTGCGGGAAATGCCGGCAGGGAGCATTTCAGGGTACAAAAAAACGCACCTGCGTGCGTCAAGTCTATGTTCCCGGAATACAGGCATAGCGACGGCAACTTCCAGACAGCTGTAATAGGGCGCAGAATATGCGCTCTGCGGTCGATGCTCGATTGCATCCTCTCAATCCGAAACACGGACTCCCATCGCTATCCTTTTGTACGCAGCATCAGGGCGCTCCCCCTCACACCGGCTCAGCATCCGAAAAAGGAAACAGATACAAAAGTTCTAAATGTATTATAAACGCAGGAAGGAGATTGTCAAGTGCAAGTTTCTTGACAGCTCCCATGAAAAATGATACCCTCGGTGATAGGAAATAAAATAAGGGAGAATCTTGTAATGGAACAGAAGAATGACAGACAAAAATGGCTTCGTATGACCGCACGGGTGGGAGCCATTTTATTTGGAAATGCGATTTATGCCATGGCCGTAGTGCTGTTTATCATGCCGAATGGGCTTGTAACCGGAGGTACTACGGGCATGGGCCTGTTTTTTAACCGGCTCTGGGGAATCCCTGTGAGCCTTTTTGTAAGTATTTTTAATATTGCGGTCTTTGGTCTGGGGCTGTGGCAGTTAGGAAAGGAATTTGCCCTTACCACGGCCTTAAGCACCGTGTTTTATCCCGCTGCCCTGGCAGTAATGGAGCGCACGGGAATACATGGCTTTTACATGGAAGAACGGCTGGTAGCCGTAATTTATGCCGGTATTCTCATTGGAGCGGGAATCGGGATCGTCATAAAGGCAGGCGCTTCTACCGGAGGTGTGGACATCCCCTGTCTGATCCTGCGCAAGAAGTGCGGCATCAATGTATCCCTGTCTCTTTATGTACTGGACTGCGTGATCCTGGCAATGCAGCTCATTACTTCATCCGCAGAGGCAGTGCTTTACGGCATTCTTCTGATCGTGACTTATACCCTGGTGCTGGATAAGGTTCTCATGGCCGGTATGACAAAGATGCAGGTGAAGATAGTAAGCCGACGCCATGAACAGATTAATGCCCTGATCAGCCAGCGTCTGGACTGCGGAACCAGCCTGCTCCACATGGAAACCGGTTATCTTCACCGGGAACAGGATATGGTGCTGGCTGTGATTTCCAAACGGGATCTGCCAAGGCTGAACCAGCTGGTGCTGGATGAGGATCCGGAAGCGTTTATGATCATCAATCAGATCAATGAGGTTCAGGGGCGGGGATTTACTTTAAAGAAGGTATACAAGTAAGACTTAAGATAATGTAATAAAATCGTAATTGAATTTGTAAGATAGATTATGTATCATAGAGGTTGACATCAAAACGGATCATCCGTAAGTACACACATCAATTCTGGAGGTAATCTCAAAATGAAGCATAAACTGTTTAAAAGAAGCAGAGGCATGGCTTTTGCAGCCGCGCTGTTTTTTGGAGTGACAGCAGTAAGCCTGGGTGCTTTTTCCCGGTCTGTATCCGCAGAGGAAACACAGGCTTCAGGTGAAGCTGCACAGGAGGAGGCAAAAGAGGATATTGCACTCACAGGCCAGATCCATTCCTGTAAGGTGACGGCAGACAAGCAGAATGTGGAAATCGCCTTTTCCACCAGCGGCGATACAGCCGGCACCGATGGAAAGGTCTATGTATTTGAACAGCAGACCTATGAAGACAGTCTGGATGGAAGAAGCGATTATATTGCTTCGGCAGACGCCCTTATATCATCCTCCGCTCAGGTGCCGTTAAATTTCGGAAGCACGGCAGACCGCCTGTACAGCAAATTTGTACTGGCTGCCTACGACGGCACAGAGTATAAAGCCATCAGCGAGCCTCATTACATTACCAATCCTGAGGCAGTGGCAAAAAATACGGAAGCATTCAAGGATCCTCTGACAAAAAAGGGACTGAACATTGAAATTGATATGCTGGAGGACGCCTTTGACCTGGGGGTAAAGCACGTTACCACCAATATTGCGTTTTCACAGATCATGGGTACAGGCATCGAATATGAATATGACGGCAAGAGCTATCATTTCAACAAGGCCATCATGGATGATTATGACAGGACCATCAGCGCTCTTTCCAATAAGGGAATGACCGTCACGGTGATCATTTTAAATGACTGGAATCCCAACCGTCCGGATCTGATCTATCCGGGCACGAAGAAGTCTTCCAATGCCTTTTATTATATGTTCAACGGGGCAAATGAAGCCGGCTTTGAGCAGACCAGAGCCATTGCGGCCTTTTTGGCTGACCACTACAGCGGAAAGGATCCCAACCATGGAAAGGTTTCCAACTGGATCATTGGAAATGAGATCAATAATCAGCAGTGGAACTATATGGGCCCTATGGATCTTACAAATTATGTAAAAGCATACCAGCAGGCGTTCCGTATTTTCTATACGGCCATCAAGAGTACCAATGCCAATGACCGGGTGTATTTCTCACTGGATTACAACTGGATGAATGAGATTGACGGAAAGCTGAAATACGGCGGAAAGGAGATCGTAGACAGCTTTAATTCCATTGCCAATGTTCAGGGGCAGATGGACTGGGGACTGGCTTACCATCCGTATCCCTGTCCCATGATTGAGCCGGAATTCTGGGATGACCCCAAATTGACCGGGCTCTTTACAAATGATTTTAACTCACCAGTTATAAACTTTGCCAATCTGAACGTGCTTACCGATTACTTTAATCAGGAGGCACTGAAGGCTCCTTCGGGAAATGTGCGCCATATCATTCTGACCGAGCAGGGCTTTACCTCCTATAGTCCCACCAGAGGCGATATTCCTGAGATCCAGGCAGCCGCCTATGCATACTCCTACTACCTTGTAGACAGTAATCCATATATTGACGCATATACGGTAAGCCGCCAGGTGGATGCTCCCAGCGAGGCAAAGCAGGGACTGAAGTTTGGCCTGTGGGAGTGCGATATGAATCAGCCAGATAAGATTGTAGCAACGAAACGCAAGAAGATCTGGCAGGTATTCCGTGATATTGACAAGAAAAATGCGACTCTGGAAACCTCGGAGTTTGCCAAGTCGATTATCGGAATTGAAAAGTGGTCCGATGTGATTCCAAACTTCAAGTGGAAGAATCTGGAAAAATAAAATCAAACGATATCTGCCGCAGGCTGCGATATCAGAGAGAACAGGAGGGAATCTATGTACCGTATTTCTAATTTCACCGACAATGATGACGTAAAAGTCCTTGCAAAGCTGGGAGCCTTTGAGGTAATCGAATATCAGCGCGACTTAAGCGTGACTCCGGGATCGGCAGTAACTGCTTATTACTGCGCGCAGATGAATGTGAAAAAGCGCCAGCTGGTATGCAGTCTGGATCAGTCCAATGTGACCATTCAGGCAGGCGCCATGCAGTGGATGTTAGGAGATGTAAAGGCAACCACCGGAATTAAGGGCGTGGGAGATTTCCTCGGCAAAGCGGTCCGGGGCAAGGCAACCGGAGAATCCGCCATAAAGCCGGAGTATACGGGAAGCGGCGTTTTAGTGCTGGAACCTACCTATAAATATCTGATCCTGATGGATGCGGCCCAGTGGGGAGGCGGGGTAGTACTGGACGACGGCCTGTTTTTAGCCTGTGAATCCACCCTGCAGCATAAGGCAGTGATGCGTTCCAATTTCTCTTCCGCAGTGGCCGGGGGAGAGGGACTGTTTAACCTGAGCCTGAACGGAAGCGGAGTGTTCTGTATTGAATCTGAATGCCCGAAAGAGGAGTTGATCGAGATTGAACTTCAGAATGATGTGCTCAAGGTGGACGGCAATTATGCCATTGCCTGGAGCAAGAGCCTGGACTTTACGGTAGAGCGCTCCGGAAAGAGCCTGATCGGCTCCGCAGCTTCGGGCGAAGGCCTGGTAAATGTATACCGCGGCACAGGAAAGGTACTGATGATGCCAACGGCAAAGATGCCGAATATCTGATGGAACACGTTTGAAATGGAAACAGGATTGTCTGTGAGATGCCATTCTCAGGGCAGTCCTGTTTTTAAAATGAGTAATAAAAAAATATTCCAACACATTTATAATTGAAAAAAATATTTCTTTATGATATAGTTATAAAAGAAATATTTCATGGCATCGACCTTTTGGGCAAAATGGGGAATGTCTGTAAGGGCGGTTGCAGAACAGGAGGAGATACATGAACAAGCAGGAACTATTTGAGCAGATCAAGGGGCAGATGATCATCTCATGCCAGGCTATTCCGGGAGAACCTCTGTATGTGGAGGAAAAATCTGTGATGTACCTGATGGCGAGAGCGGCAAAGATGGCGGGGACTCCGGCGATCCGCACCAGCAGCATCCGGGACGTAGCTGCGATCAAGGAGGAGACAGGACTTCCGGTTATCGGACTGGTAAAGATCCAGTATCCTGGCTTTGAAAGCTACATTACTCCTACCATGAAGGAAGTCGATGAGCTTGTCGCTGTTAGAAGCGATGTGATCGCGTTAGACTGTACGCTGCGCGCACGGGGAGACGGAAAGACCGTAAATGAGTTTATAAAAGAGGTGCGCCAGAAATATCCGGATGCCATTCTTATGGCAGATATATCAAACTATGAGGAGGGAGTCAATGCCTGGAAGCTGGGAATGGATATTGTGGGAACTACCATGAGCGGCTATACGGCAGATTCTCCTCATATGGATGGCCCGGATTATGAGCTGGTAAGCCGTTTGTCAAAGACTGTGGACGTTCCGGTTATCGGAGAGGGGAAAATCCATTACCCCGATCAGGCGGTAAAAATGCTGGATGCGGGAGCGTTTGCCATTGTGGTAGGCGGAGCGATCACAAGACCGTTAGAGATTGCAAACCGTTTTATGGATGCAGTGAAGAACCGATAGGAGGAGCACGATGGGGACAGCAGCACTGGATATCGGAGGAACCGCCATTAAGTCAGGGATATGGACGGGAATAAAGGACGAAATAAAAGAAGTAAGGGAGACTCCGACCAATGCCCGGCTTGGAGGCGCCCATGTAGTGGAACAGGCTGTAAAGATTCTGGAAAGCTATCATGGTTTTGATGCCATTGGGATCAGCACCGCCGGACAGGTAGATTCCCCAAGAGGAATGATACGCTATGCCAATGAAAACATTCCCGGTTATACGGGAATGGAGATCGGCCGCATGTTGAGAGAGCGTTTTCATGTGCCTGTAGCCGTAGAAAATGATGTAAATGCAGCCGCACTGGGTGAAGGAATCTTCGGCGCAGGAAGGGGAGAGAGGGATTTTCTCTGTCTGACCTACGGCACCGGTGTGGGCGGAGCGATTGTGATGGATCAGAAGGTGTACCATGGCTGCGCCTTTTCCGCAGGAGAATTTGGCGGTCTTCTGATTCATCCTGAGGATCGGAAAGAGGGAGAGTTTTTCAGCGGCTGCTATGAGAAATACGCTTCAGCCACAGCACTTGCAGCCAGAGCCATGGTCATTGATCCAGCGCTTACAGACGGGAGGAAGATATTTGCGGCTATCGATCAGCCGGGGGTGCAGGCGGCTGTGGATGAGTGGATCGATGAGATTGTAAACGGACTGCAGACGCTGATCCATATTTTTAATCCGTCCTGTGTGATCTTAGGCGGCGGCGTCATGGCCCAGCCTTATGTAACAGAGCAGGTAAGAGTGCGTACTATGGAGCGCATTATGCCAAGCTTCAGGGATGTGAATATTCTTCCTGCCGAGTTGGGAAACAGAGCCGGTCTTTTGGGAGCTTCCTGGCTGGGGAGAGAGGAAAAAAGAAAAGAAAACGGAAAGTTACAATAAATGAAAAATCAGATAAAAGCCTGAAAAAGTATGGACAAGGCAAATGAAACTGGATAAAATGGAAGAAATTATACAGATTGAGAGGAATGGATCGTATGCAGGGAGATTTTATAACGAGTATCAAATCCGCATATAATCAGTTTACCAAGGCAGAAAAGAAAGTGGCAGATTATATTCTGGCAAATCCAAGGGACGTTCTGTTTATGTCCATTACAGATCTGGCGGAGGCCTGTGAGGTGGGAGATACCAGTGTGTTCCGATTCTGCAAGACTATGGATTTAAAGGGATACCAGGAATTTAAGATGATGCTGTCCTTAAGCATCAGTAAGGGACAGGAGCAGGTAGACCAGTTTACAGGGAACAATATTTCTATGGAGGATTCCTTTGGGGAACTGGCCAGAAAGGTATTAAATACCAATATCAATGCCCTGAATGAAACTTTTTCCATGATAAAGGAGGAGGATATTGACCGGGCCATCACACTGATCCACCGGGCCAGAAGAGTGTTTTTCTTTGGCGTAGGAGCCAGTATGCTTACCGCCATGAAGGCAATGAATAAGTTTATGCGTATTGAAAACAAGGTATTTTGTATACAGGACAGCCATATGCAGGCCATGGCTGCGGCTACTATGGATGAGCGGGATACAGCAGTTATTTTTTCCTATTCCGGAGCAACCAAGGATACCATCCATGTGGCAGAGGTAGCGAAGCGGTCCGGCGCCAAGATTATTTGTATTACCCGTTTTGTGAAATCACCTCTGAGCGCCTATTCGGATGTCACCCTTTTATCCGGAGCCAATGAGGGGCCTCTTCAGGGCGGGTCTACCTCGGCAGAGATCAGCCAGCTGTTTCTGGTGGACCTGATCTATACGGAATATTACCGCCGTTACTTTGAACAGTGCAGTGTGAACAATGAAAAGACATCAGGGTCGGTATTGGAAAAGCTCTGCTAGTAAATGAACAAAAACGCAGCAACCTATCTGCCTTTCGCACAATATTTGTGGAGACAGGTACGTTACTGCGTTTTAATGTTTATGGAATCAGACAGGGAATCTGTTTTGCCAAAGCTTCTGCCAGTTCCCGATGCCCCTGAGCAGTGAGATGCATGAAATCGATGTGATTGTTTTCCGTCACAACCGTGTTGGCATCAAAATAGCGGCACCCTGTAAGAAGGGCAATTTTTTCATATTCTGAACCCAGTCCGGCAGATTTTTCTGCACAGCCCCGCCCCATTGTATTTCCTACACTGGAACCGGCGTATTCAGGATCGATATTTTTGGGTGTTACGATCAGAATATTGGGGCCGTTTCTCCAACAGTCAGAAATGGACCGGGCCTTTTCGATCAGACGTTTTAATCCAAGTGCGATACATGCAGAGGATGCGCCAAAGCGTTCCTTGGTATCATTGGTGCCAAGCATGATGACCAACAGATCTACAGGCTCGTGGCTCATCAGGCAGGGATAGATGGAATCAAGGCCGTTAAGCCCTTCATAGAGAGGATCGGGAAAACAGCAGGTTCTTCCGGACAGGCCTTCCTCCAGAACCAGATATTCCGTTCCTAAAAGCTCCTGCAAAAGACAAGTCCACCGTTCCTTTTCAGAGAAGCGTCCGCCGGTTTCTGCGCAGTATCCGTGGGTATTGGAGTCTCCAAAGCACACAATATGTTTTTTCATAAAGCATTTCCTCCTTTTCTTACGCCTATCATATCATTGGAACGGTTTAAACACAATGACCAAAGAAAAAATTTTTACCATTATATTTTTGTTGAAAAAATAATTAAAGTGTTATACTGGAGATATCCGGTAGGAAAGAAAGGTGGAGCATTATGAGAGATATTACAAAGTATCAGGGGATTATTCCGGCATTTTATGCCTGCTACGAGGAGGATGGAAGCATCAGCACAGAGCGGACCAAAGCCCTGGCAGAGCATCTGTTGAAAAAAGGAGTAAAGGGCGTCTATGTGGGCGGTTCCTCCGGCGAATGTATTTACCAGAGCAAGGAGGAACGCAAGGCAGTTCTGGAAGCTGTGATGGAAACCGTAAAGGGAAAAATGACCGTTATCGCCCATGTGGCCTGCAACAATACGGAGGACAGCTGTGAGCTGGCAGCTCATGCAGAGAGCCTGGGCGTGGATGCGGTAGCGTCTATTCCGCCCATTTATTTCCATTTACCGGAGCATGCCATTGCTCAGTATTGGAATGACATTTCTGCCGCAGCTCCCAATACGGATTTTGTGATTTACAACATTCCGCAGCTGGCAGGCGTAGCTCTTACCATGCCTCTGTTCAGAGAAATGTGCAAAAATCCAAGAGTGGCTGCTGTGAAAAACAGTTCCATGCCCGTACAGGATATCCAGATGTTTAAGATGGAGGGCGGAAAGGATTTCGTTGTATTTAACGGACCGGATGAGCAGCTGGTATCCGGCCTGGCCATGGGAGCCGACGGAGGCATTGGCGGTACTTACGGGGTAATGCCTGAGCTGTATTTAAAAATATTTGAGCTGTGCAGGGAAGGAAAGTATGAGGCGGCGAGAAAGATCCAGTATGATGCGGATGCGATTATTTATGCCATGTGCGCCTGCCATGGAAATCTTTATGCAGTGATGAAGGAGATTTTAAAGCTTCGTGAGGGACTTGATCTGGGAAGCGTGAGAAAACCCATGCCCGGTTTGATCCCTGAGGATATGGAGCAGGTAAAGAAGTGCGCTGCCATGATCGACGCTGCCATAGCCGCGCTGCAGGCGATTTAAAATGACGTTTCCAAAGGATGGCGGCATCAGTATTTGTATAAAATAGAACAGTACATCAGACAGGAGCTTCGTTAGATGCAGAAAAATGCAAAAACGAAGCTCCTTAATTTATTTATTTTGTTGAAAAAAACGGAATAAAAAAAGAAAAGAAATTTTTTTCGGGCAAATTGGCAAAAAGAAAATATTATGCTATGATGTGTTTAACAATAAAGAATGTTTCCGCCGGGGGTAAGAGACGGAACGGGGAGAAACGAGAAGGAGGAACTTTCGTATGAAGAAAATAGTATCTTTGGGACTGGCGGCAGCTATGGCAGCATCCGTACTTACAGGCTGCGGCGGGGGAAGTGCGCAGACAGCAGATACAAAGGCAGATGCTAAGACCGAGGAAGCAAAGGGAAGCGAAGCTGCTTCTGATAAGGCAGAGGGAACTGCCACGGCAGAAGGCATGACAGAGATCACATGGTGGGCATTCCCGACCTTTACACAGGACGGTGACAATCCGGCTGGAACCTATGAGCAGGAGATCATCGATGCATTTGAGGCAAAGAACCCGGATATCAAGGTGAAGCTGGAGACCATCGATTTTACATCAGGACCGGAGAAAATCACGGCAGCCATCGAGGCAGGCACTGTATGCGATGTGCTCTTTGATGCTCCCGGACGTATCATTTCCTACGCACAGAACGGCAAGCTGGTAGCTTTGGACGATATGTTCACAGAGGAATTTGTAAAGGACGTAGACAATGAGGCTCTGATCAACTCCTGCAAGTCCGGCGACAGCTATTATATGTATCCCATCAGCAGCGCAGCATTCTGTATGGCAGTGAGCAAGAATGCATTAGAGGAAGCAGGCGTTATGGACTGCATCAACCTGGAAGGCGACCGCACCTGGACCACAGAGCAGTTTGAGGAAATGATGAAAAAGCTTTCTGAAGCAGGCTTTATGGGCGGCACCGTATACTGCTCCGGACAGGGAGGCGACCAGGGTATCCGCGCATTCGTTACAAACCTGTATGACAGCTCTGTAACAGATCCTGAGATCACTACATACACCCTCAATGACGAAGGCGGCGTAAAGGCCATGACAAAGATCAAAGAGTGGGTAGACAACGGATATATGTTAAACGGCTCCGCGTATAACGGCGGTGAGGACGTAGATCAGTTTGTAGCAGGAAATACCGCATTTACAACCCTCTGGTCTCCAGGACTTGCAAGCCAGAGAGCAGAGACATTAAAGGAGAACGGAATCGAGGCAATCGCACTTCCATTCCCATCTGAGGACGGAACACCTGCATTAGAGTATCTTGTAAACGGCTTCTGCGTATTTGACAACGGCGACGAGGCAAGAGCAGAGGCATCCAAGAAGTTTATTGATTTCATCTGCAATGATGAAGAGTGGGGACCAAAGAACGTAGTAAAGACCAGCGTATTCCCGGTTCGCCAGTCCATGGGCGATCTGTATGAAGGAAATGAGGATATGTCCTTCTACGCTTCTCTTACAAAATACTATTCTCCATACTACAACACCATTCCGGGCTTTGCAGAGATGAGAACCTACTGGTTCCCGATGCTCCAGGCAGTGATCAACGGCGATTCCGAGCCAAAGGCTGCTCTGGACGACTTTGTAGCAAAGGCAAACCAGTCTATCGTAAACGCACAATAAGACAGGTATTCTCCCCATATTACAGCCTGTAGTATGGGGAGTCATTTTTAGAAGGAGAGAACTGCCATGAAGTCAAGGAAAATCAATAAGATCAGAATGAGGGAAACGCTGGTTTCCTATGCATTCCTGCTGCCGGCCATGTTGTTTTTTGTGCTGTTTGTGCTGGTTCCCATGGGAATGGGCGTAGTTACCAGTTTTTTCCGTTATAATATGAAGGGAATGACCTTTACAGGACTGTCTAATTACATGACTATGTTTGCAGATCCTGTATGGCAGAAATCCCTGGTGAACACCCTGCTTCTGGTAGTAGGCTCCGTTCCCATTACTGTACTGTTTGCGCTTTTTGTAGCAGCCATGACTTACGAGAAGAATCCATTTACAAGATCCTTCTTCCGATGTGTGTTCTTCCTGCCTGTGGTTACGGGTACTGTAGCGGTAACAGTTGTCTGGAAATGGATCTACGACCCTTTAAACGGTATTTTAAACTGGATCTTAAAATCACTGGATCTGATTGAAAAGAACATTATGTGGACGGGAGATAAAAGATATGTTCTCTGGGCCATTCTGATTATCCTGATCACTACCAGCGTAGGACAGCCCATTATTCTCTATATCGCTTCTCTGGGAAATGTTCCCAAGGATTATGTAGAAGCAGCTCAGGTAGACGGCGCCAATGATTTTCAGGTATTCTGGAAGACTTTGAGAAGCTGTTTCAGAACCCGGCGCTCCAGTGGCTGATCAACAGTATCTTTATCGCCGGTGTAACGCTGATCATCGTCTGCGTGGCAGCCTCTATGGCCGGTTATGTGCTGGCAAAGAAGCGCTTTTACGGCGATAAGCTGCTGTTCAGTATTTTCGTATTCGCAATGGCCCTTCCAAAGCAGGTAATCCTGGTGCCGCTGATGAAGCTGGTTTCCTTTATGGGGATCCATGATACTCCATGGGCCGTTATCCTTCCTTTGTGCGGCTGGCCCTTTGGCATTTTCCTCATGAAGCAGTTCAGTGAAAATGTTCCTACAGAGCTTTTGGAGGCTGCAAAGATCGACGGAAGCGGTGAAATCCGTACCTTTACAAGCATTGTTATGCCGATCGTAAAGCCGGGTCTGGGAGCGCTTGCGATCTTTACCTTTATTAATACATGGAATGACTATTTCATGCAGTTAGTAATGTTAAATTCCAGAACGAACCTGACGATCTCTCTGGGCGTGGCGACACTCCAGCAGGAGTTCTCCACCAACTACGGAGTCATCATGGCGGGTGCGGCTCTGGCGGCGGTTCCCATTGTTGCGGTGTTCCTGATGTTCCAGAATTACTTTACTCAGGGTATTACCATGGGAGCGGTCAAGGGGTGATGGGAGAGGGGATTGCACCCCCTGCACCATCCTTCTCATGCCGGTCTTCCATGGCTCCGGTTTCCGGTCATAAGAAAGTCTAAGAGGCTGAAATTTTTCTAAAAGCAAGCTCCATATCAAAAACTCGCCGTGCTCAGACAGGTTTGATATGGAGCTTAACGAAAAATTCCAGCCTCTAAGTCTTTCTAAATGGCCTCCAAAGTCGCCCTGGCAGATCGGCATGGGAAGGCTGGCACAGGGGGCGCAATCCCCGGCGGAGGTGTTCCGGGGAGGAAAAAAAGGGGGGCGTACGAAATAGGCGATAGACTTGGAGGAAACAAGTTGACAAAAGGGTTCATATGAGTAAAATATGGTATAGGTTAGGGCGGTGGCCGTTTGGCCATGGCTCTTTATATTTACCCTGGTTTGGGGTTAAGGAAGGAAAACAGATATGAGTTTGATCGTACAGAAATTCGGCGGGACCTCTGTGGCTGACACGGAGCGGCTGCGCAATGTTGCAAGGATCATTACAGAGACATATAAGGCGGGAAATCAGGTGGTGGCAGTATTGTCTGCCCAGGGGGATACGACAGATGATCTGATTCAGAAGGCAGAGGAGATTAACCCGAAGGCTTCGGCCAGAGAGATGGATATGCTTTTGTCTACAGGAGAGCAGATTTCGGTATCGCTCTGTGCGATGGCGATTGAGGCTTTGGGATATCCGGTGATTTCTCTTACCGGCTGGCAGTCCGGCATCAGCACGAATACGGTTTCGGGAGATGCGCGGATCCGGAAGGTGGATACGGAGCGCATTGAGGCGGAGCTGAATCAGAAGAAAATTGTGATTGTTACAGGATTTCAGGGAATCGACCGGAACAAGAATATTACTACTTTGGGACGGGGCGGTTCGGATACCTCTGCGGTAGCTCTGGCTGCGGTTCTGGGGGCCGACCTGTGCCAGATTTATACGGATGTGGACGGTGTTTACACGGCAGATCCCAGAAAGGTTGCAGGAGCCAGAAAGCTGGATGAGGTGACGTATAATGAGATGCTGGAGCTGGCGACGCTGGGAGCGCAGGTGCTCCATAACCGTTCGGTGGAGCTGGCAAGAAAGTACAATGTAAAAATGGAGGTCCTGTCAAGCTTTACAGGCCATCCGGGAACAAAAGTGAAGGGAGTTGCAAAGCGTATGGAGCGTTCATATATCAGCAGCGTGGCAAAGGATAAGGATATTGCGAGGATTGCCCTTATTGGCGTGCCAAATGAGATCGGAACCTCATTTAAGGTGTTCTCTCTGTTGGCAAGAAATCATGTAAATGTGGATATTATTCTCCAGGGCATTGGCCATGAGGAAGGGAAGGATATCTGCTTTACAGTGGCAGAAAAGGATCTGAATAAAACGGCAGAGCTTTTGACGGAGCATAAAGAGGAGCTGCGCTACAGCCGTCTGGAGACGAACTGCGATGTGGCTAAGGTTTCTGTTGTAGGAGCAGGCATGATCAATAATCCGGGAGTAGCTGCAAAGCTCTTTGAGGCGCTGTATGATGCGGGGATCAATATCAATATGATTTCCACCAGCGAGATCAAAATTTCTGTGCTGGTAGACCGTAGGGATGCAGATCAGGCGGTACAGGCCATTCATGACCGGTTTTTCACGGTGTAATTGTATTTTTATGGAAAATGCAGATGTGTTTTGCTGAAAAATGTCAAAATATACAGTATGAAAGATAAAAAATGGGCGCTGTTTCATGTACCTGCATAAAGCGAGAGGAACTCTCTGGATGCAGGCATGGGGACTGCGCCCGTTTTTTGAAAAAATTTGTTAATAATTTATCGAAAACAGGCAATTTCATGGTTCTGGGGTCTTGTCATTTGACAAAAATCTTATTATAATCATATACGGCAATATTTTTGTTTTTATGCGGAACTGTAAGGGGCTTTTTTTGCAGTTCCAGCCAGTATTGTAAACTTTAGAATGATGGAGGACTGGAAAATGAGTAATTCAGCACAAACTTCAGCAAGCAGCCGTATTGCATCCCTGCTTGATGAGAACAGTTTTGTTGAAGTCGGCGCGTATATCACCGCCAGAAACACGGACTTTAACATGGCTGAGCAGGAAACACCGGCTGACGGTGTGATTACAGGCTACGGCACCATCGGAGGATGCCTGGTTTATGTATACAGCCAGGATGCATCCGTACTGGGAGGCTCCATGGGTGAGATGCATGCAAAGAAGATCTGCAGCATTTATTCCATGGCTATGAAGATGGGAGCACCTGTGATCGGTCTGGTAGACTGTGCCGGACTGCGTCTGCAGGAGGCAACAGATGCGCTGGATGGCTTTGGAAAGCTGTATTTAAGCCAGGCAATGGCATCTGGTGTGATCCCTCAGATCATGGCAGTATTCGGTACCTGCGGCGGCGGAATGGCTGTGGCAGCCGGAATGGCAGATTTTACCTTTATGGAAGAGAAGTCCGCGCAGCTCTTTGTAAATGCTCCCAATGCATTAGAGGGCAATTATAAGGCAAAATGTGATACAGCGGCAGCTGCATTCCAGAGCAAGGAGTCCGGCGTTGTTGATTTTACCGGTGATGAAGCATCCATTCTGTCTCAGATCCGTACTCTGGTATCCATTCTTCCTGCTAATAACGAAGAGGATCTTTCCGAGGAGGACTGCCAGGATGATTTAAACCGTATGTGCAGCGGCATTGAAGGTCTGGCGGGAGATCCTATCCAGGTATTATCCATGATTTCTGATAATCATTTTGTAATGGAAGTAAAGAAGGATTATGAACCTTCTATGGTAACTGCATTCATCCGTTTAAATGGCGTGACTGTGGGCTGTGTGGCAAACCGCACAGAGCGTTATGAGGATGGAAAGAAGGCAGATGAGTTTGAGGCTGCTTTATCCGGCAAGGGCTGTGACAAGGCAGTGGAGCTGATCAGCTTCTGCGACGCATTCAGTATTCCTCTGCTGACCCTCACAAATGTAAACGGCTATAAGGCAAAGATGTGCAGCGAAAGACGGATCGCCAGAGCAGCAGCCCGCTTAACCTACGCTTATGCAGACGCTACTGTTCCAAAGGTGACTGTAGTAACCGGAAAGGCACTGGGAAGCGCAGGCCTTACCATGGGAAGCAAGAGCCTGGGAACCGACCTGGTATATGCATGGCCAAATGCAGTGATCGGCACTATGGAGCCTGAGGCTGCGGTTAAGATCATGTATGCAAAGGAAATCGAGGCTTCTGATGATGCAGTGGCTCTGATCAGCGAAAAGACTGCCGAGTATACAAAGACTCAGTCCGGAGCAGTGGCTGCCGCAAGAAGAGGCTATGCAGACGATATCATCAAGGCAGAGGAAACCCGCCAGAGGCTGGCAGCTGCATTTGATATGCTTTATACAAAAAGTGAGGACCGTCCTTCAAAGAAGCATGGCACGGTTTAAAGAGGGGTGACATGTATATGAGACGATTATTTAAAAGGATGGCAGCAGCAGTTTTAGTATCTGCCTGCCTGGTAAGTCTGTCTGCCTGCTCTAAAACAGAGGAGGAAACAGAAAGCTTATCCATCAGCATGGACGGTACGCCTGTGGAAGACGCCATGGGACAGTCCCTTCTTTTATCCGCAGCTCAGACTCTGGGCGCTTCCGATGAACAGCTGGTAGTCCAGGGCAAGCTGGCCCAGTCTCAGGGAGATACCGTTTCTGCAGAGCTTTATCAGGCCCAGCTTGATGTGCGGGAAGAGATGGGCGCTCTCCGCAGTGTTGATATTGAGGATGGCTCTGTGGTGCTTCTGGAGGACGGAAGCTATACGGTGATCCTTCCTGTAGAGTTTGCAGAGGGAACCAAAAAGTATGTTATGAACCTGAATATGGCAACACAGCAGATCCAGGCTCAGTTTACCGATATGTCTGCAGGCGTTGAGGAGGACAGCTCCATCGGAGGCCTGTTAAGGACGGCCAGCGTATATACGCTCATCGGTCTTGGAACCGTATTCTGTGTACTGGTATTTATCAGCCTTCTGATTTCCTGCTTTAAGTTCATCCATGCATGGGAAGAAGGACAGAAGAATAAAGCGGCTGATAAGAAGGCAGAACCTGCGAAAGCTCCTGTACCGGCTGTTTCTGCTGCACCGGCAGTTTCTGCTTTACAGACAACAGGACCGGAGCTGGCAGATGATGCAGAGCTTATAGCAGTGATGGCAGCAGCGATTGCGGCCTATGAGGGAACTTCACCCAACGGTCTGGTGGTACGCTCCATCCGTCGCGTAAGCAGTTCCAGAAGAAGATAAAGACTCATTTCAAATCAAGGAGGAAACAGATCATGAAGACATATACCATTACAGTAAATGGAAAAGCATATGCAGTAACCGTTGAAGAAGGCGCAGCCGCACCAGCCGCTTTTGCAGCCGCACCGGCTCCCGCAGCCCCCGTACCTGCACCGGCACCAGCTCCCGCTGCCGCACCGGCACCAGCTCCTGCTGCACCTGCAGGCGCAGCAGGCTCCGTTAAGGTAACGGCTCCTATGCCTGGAAAAATCGTAGCTGTAAAGGCTGCAGCAGGCCAGGCAGTAAAGAAAGGCGAAACTGTTCTTGTTCTTGAGGCTATGAAGATGGAAAATGACATCGTTGCTCCTCAGGACGGTACCGTTGCCAGCATAAATGTATCCACAGGCGATTCCGTTGAGTCCGGCGCAGTTTTAGCCACTCTGAACTAAGCAGAAACACGGATCCGCAGTAAGTTGGATTCCATTATGGAGGTAACATTATGGATTTTGGCAATTTAGTAACAAACCTTTTGGGACAGATGGCGTTTTTCCATCTGACCATTGGGAACTATGTGATGATCGGTGTGGCGCTGGTCTTCTTATACCTGGCAATCCGCCGGGGATTTGAGCCTCTGCTGCTGATCCCCATCGCATTTGGCATGCTGCTTGTAAATATCTATCCGGAAATCATGTATTCTCCGGAAGAAACGTCCAACGGCATCGGCGGTCTTTTGTGGTATTTCTTTACTCTGGATGAGTGGAGTATCCTTCCGTCCCTGATCTTCCTTGGCGTAGGAGCCATGACAGACTTCGGTCCGCTGATCGCAAACCCCATCAGCTTCCTTATGGGTGCTGCTGCTCAGCTGGGTATCTATGCTGCATATTTCCTGGCAATTTTCCTGGGATTCTCAGGAAAGGAAGCGGCTGCTATTTCCATCATCGGCGGTGCTGACGGCCCTACCTCTCTGTTCCTTTGCAGTAAGCTGGGACAGACCCAGATCATGGGTCCAATCGCAGTTGCAGCTTATTCCTATATGGCTCTGGTTCCTATTATCCAGCCGCCGTTTATGAAGCTGCTCACTACGGATAAGGAGCGCAAGATCAAGATGGAACAGCTCCGTTCCGTATCCAAGCTGGAAAAGATTTTATTCCCGATCATTGTAACAATTGTAGTCTGCCTGATTCTGCCGTCTACTGCTCCATTAGTAGGTATGCTGATGTTAGGAAACCTGTTCCGTGAGAGCGGTGTTGTAAAACAGCTGGCAGAGACAGCATCCAATGCCCTGATGTACATTGTCGTTATCCTGCTGGGTACATCCGTAGGTGCTACTACCAGTGCAGAGGCATTCTTAAATGTAACTACCATCAAGATCGTTCTTTTAGGTCTGGTTGCATTTATTTTCGGTACCGTAGGCGGTATCCTGTTAGGAAAGCTTCTGTGCAAGCTGACCGGAGGAAAGATCAATCCTCTTATCGGTTCCGCAGGCGTGTCTGCCGTACCTATGGCAGCCCGCGTATCCCAGAAGGTTGGTTCCGAGTATGATCCTACCAACTTCCTGCTGATGCACGCAATGGGACCAAACGTTGCAGGCGTGATCGGCACGGCTGTAGCAGCCGGTACTTTTATGGCAATCTTTGGCGTATAAAAGGGAATTTTATCACAGTATTTAAGGAGGATTTTTAACTATGGCAGAGATAGAGAAGAAGCCGGTAAAGATCGTGGAAACCGTCCTGCGTGACGCCCATCAGTCTTTGCTTGCGACCAGAATGTCAACAGAGCAGATGCTTCCCATCATCGATAAGATGGACAAAGTAGGCTACCATGCAGTAGAGTGCTGGGGAGGCGCTACCTTTGATGCCTGCCTGCGTTTCTTAAAGGAAGATCCATGGGAGCGTTTAAGAAAATTAAGAGACGGCTTTAAGAATACAAAGCTGCAGATGCTGTTCCGCGGGCAGAATATCCTGGGCTACAACCATTATGCAGATGATGTAGTAGAGTATTTCGTACAGAAGTCCATTGCAAATGGTATTGATATTATCCGTATTTTTGACTGTTTAAATGATATCCGCAATCTGGAGACAGCCGTAAAGGCTACCAAGAAGGAAAAGGGACATGCTCAGATTGCTCTGTGCTATACCCTGGGCGACGCCTATACTCTGGATTACTGGAGAGACATTGCAAGAAAGATCGAGGATATGGGTGCTGACTCCCTGTGTATCAAGGATATGGCAGGTCTTCTGACTCCATATCAGGCGGCAGAGCTGGTACAGGCATTAAAGGAAGGCACAAAGCTTCCGATTGACCTGCATACCCATTATACATCCGGCGTTGCTTCCATGACCTATATGAAGGCCGTAGAGGCAGGCTGTGAGATTATCGACTGTGCTATGTCACCTCTGGCTCTGGGAACCAGCCAGCCGGCAACTGAGGTTATGGTTGAGACCTTCAGAGGCACTCCATATGATACAGGCTATGATCAGAATCTTCTGGCGGAAATTGCGGCATACTTCCAGCCGATTCGTGAGGAAGCTTTAAAGAGCGGCCTCTTAAATCCGAAGGTTCTGGGTGTAAATATCAAGACCTTGCAGTATCAGGTACCCGGCGGTATGCTTTCCAACCTTGTAAGCCAGTTAAAGGAAGCAGGACAGGAAGACAAGTATCAGCAGGTATTAGAGGAGATTCCAAGAGTAAGAAAAGACTTCGGAGAGCCGCCTCTGGTAACTCCTTCTTCTCAGATCGTTGGTACACAGGCAGTTCTCAACGTGCTTATGGGTGAGCGCTATAAGATGGTTCCGAAGGAGTCCAAGAAGATCATGCTTGGTGAGTTCGGACAGACTGTAAAGCCATTTAATCCGGAAGTACAGAAGAAGATCATCGGTGACGAGACGCCGATCACCTGCCGTCCGGCAGATCTGATCCAGCCTCAGCTTCCTCAGTTTGAGAAGGAATGCGCTCAGTGGAAGCAGCAGGATGAGGACGTATTAAGCTACGCTCTGTTCCCGGCTGTAGCCAAGGAGTTCTTCCAGTACAGAGAAGCACAGCAGAAAAAGGTAGATGTGACTGTAGCTGATAAGGAAAATAAGGCTTACCCTGTGTAAATGACGGGATAAAACTGCATATGTAAAATAAAACAGCCTTCCAGCTTCCGGTGCATTGATGCGCCGGGAGCCGGGAGGCTGTTTTTTGCGAAAGATTTGTAAAAAATCCCTTTTTGCTTGGCAAATATGTGGTGAGATGATAAACTGAAAGCGCAACTGATTATTCCAATAAGACAAAAAATGAAAAATATGAGGATATTATGCTGAAGGTTTTGATTGCAGATGATGAGGAGAAAATCTGCCAGCTGATTGAAAAGCTGATTAACTGGGAATCTCTGGGACTGAAGGTAGCTGCAGTGGCATCTAATGGGGTAGATGCTGTAAAAAAGATTATGGAATATAGGCCGGATATTGTGATAACGGATATCAGGATGCCTGGGATTGATGGGATGGAACTGATTGAACGAACTAAAAAAATATGTCCAGATACAGAAATTATTATTATCAGCGGTTATCGGCACTTTGAATATGCGCAGACAGCTATTCGCTACGGAGTTCGAAATTACCTGTTAAAGCCTATTCGTAAGGATGAATTAAGGGAAACACTGGAAAAAATAGTAGATATCTGCCGTGAGAGGAATGAGCAGTTGGATTTTGAGGAGCGGGTGCGTCTTGCATTGAAAAATGATGCTGAAAGACTTCGGACGGGATTTATTTCCCAACTGATCTATGGAAGCAGTGAAAGAAAGGGAGCTTCTTCTATTGAGGCTGTAAATGCCCAGTTTCATTTCCGGTTTCGTGAAGGTATTTTTCAGATTTTAGGAATCCGTTTTGACAGAATTGGTCATGACGATAACTGCATATCCTTTTTAGCAGATCGTGCAACAGATATTATCAAACAGTTTTTAGGTTCGCTGTGTTTTGATTTTGAGCTTTATGTGGAATGTTCCAATCTTTATGTGCTGCTTAATTATTCAACAGAGGATCAGAAAAATATCCGAAGGGCTGTGCGGCAGATATTTGATGAATTAAAGCAGCAGGAAGCAATTTTAAAAGGAATGGAAATAACTGCAGGTATGGGACGGATGACAGGTTGTATCGGTGAGTTGAGATCCTCTCTTTTAGATGCCCGTTTTATGCTGCAGCAGAGGATTATAGCCGGAACAGGGCGGATTCTGGAAATTGGCGAACAGGGGAGAGTTACGTCTGGTTTTGTGGACAGTGAAGCATTTGGACAGTTTAACAGAGACATGGAGCGGGCGCTGGAAAGCCTGAACACTATGGAGGTAAGAAAGGTTATCTGCGGTCTTTTGGATCAGCTGTCATCGTACAATGGCATGACCGGATATGAGGCCCTGCAGATGTCACGAGAAGTATGCAACCACTATATATTCTGCATGAAAAACCGCAGTATCTATATTGAGAATGAATCTAAATTTGTGGAAAATTTCAGCAGAGAGTCTGAGGACTGTGTTTCCATGGAGGAGCTGTTTCATTTGCTGTCGCGTACAGTATGCCGTTCATATGACACTGCTGTGGAGGCTAAAAGAGCAGAGGATAACCGTCCTATGCGTCTGGCAAAGAAGTATATACAGGAAAATTACAGTAAGCCTTTGACCTTGGAGGAAGTCAGTGCGAAAGCAGGATTTGCACCGGGATATTTCAGTACACTGTTTAAGAAGGAAACGGGAACAGCATTTTTGGAATATGTGCAGTCAGTACGAATGGAATCGGCCAAAAAACTGCTTACAACGACAACAGACAGCATGTATGTGATCTGTGAAAAGGTGGGATATAGCGATGTGAAATATTTTACAAAATGCTTTGTGAAATATACAGGATTAAAACCGGGAGAATACAGGAAGATATATTCATGAGAAATAGGGAAAACTATATTTTAGGAAGAATACAGTGGTTTGTAATTGGTATAGGCTTTTTTGCAGCATCTATGTCGGTATTTGTCCTTACAGGTGAAGGCGGAATACGCAGAAGAGTTTTTGCACTTATACTTCTGGGCGCTTTTCTTGTGTTTTTGTATTACGGTTACCAAAAAATTTATCAACCGTTAAAAATCAATAATCGGATTAAAGCCAGCTTTGCCCGGGGAGACAGTTATGAGGATATTTATAATATGGCGTATCCTATAAGCGCGGAAGAAAAAGCTATGTTTGAGAGATTTTCGCTCCTGTTGGATAAGAATCGTCTGATTGCATTATCAAAAAAAACATCAGAGTATCTGGCATTGCAAAATCAGATCAATCCTCATTTTCTTTATAATACATTGGAAGGAATAAGGGCAGAGGCAGTAATTTCTGGGGTAGATACCATTGCGGAGATGACAGAAGCACTGGCAACATATTTCAGATATACAATTTCACAAGTGGATAATCTGGTGACGCTGGAGGAGGAACTTGCAAATGTAGAGAATTATTATTATATTCAGAAATTCCGTTTTGGTGACAGGTTGGATCTTATGATACGCTATGATTGCGAGGATGAATACAGTGTACTTCAGTGTCAGATTCCTAAGCTGACGCTTCAGCCGATTGTGGAAAATTCTATTTACCATGGTCTGGAACAGAAAATGGAAAAAGGTCATCTGGATATCAAAATAACTGCTACAGACCGACACTTGATTATTATGGTATCAGATGATGGTGTGGGAATGGAGAAGGAACAGGTAAAAAAGATGAATGAGGTTCTGCGCAGTCTTCGCTTGGAGGAGATGCAGACAGAGTCTTCCAGAGGCGGTATTGCGGTCCGAAATGTAAATAATCGAATTAAACTCCTTTTTGGTGAAGAATATGGAATTAGCATATACAGCCAGTCTGGTGCTGGTACAGATGTGGAAATTACGCTTCCGCCCAATTATGACGGCGGTTCTTACGCATCTGAAAAGGTGGGCGGCTGCAATGCAGAAAAACAGGAAAATATTCACTTTAAACCGTAGTGGGTTTGAGGAGGAAACAGGTTATGAAACAGGAAATACTGCGCTTTGAAAATGTTACACGGCAAGTAGATGGAGCTGTATATCTGGATAATTTTAATTTTTATATGACTAAGGGAGAAATTGTAGGGATGCTGTCTGTGAATGACAGAGGAAAGAAAGAACTTTTGAATCTTTTAATGAAAAGACTCCCGATTGAATCAGGACGTATTTATTGGGATGGGGGTTTGGCAAACAGCTGGTTAGACAGTGAATATCCTAATAATAAGGTGTATGTGATTGATGAGCATAGTTCTTTAATTGAAGATCTTTCCATTGCTGATAATATGTTTGTGATGCGTTCCGGTTTTAAAAAGTATGTGATAGAAGAGAGGGTTCTTGAGGAGCAGGCAAAAAGGGTTTTGGAGAGTCTGTCTATGCAGGTAGATTTGAATCAAAGAGTATCCAGACTTACTGTTCTGGAGCGGATCATGATTGAGATGGCCAAAGCGTATCTGATGGGCTGCAGCCTCTTGATTGTAATGTACCCGGAGCAGCTGATCGGTCAGGCGGAGTTTGAGCGGTTTCATCAGCTTCTGCGAAGTATAAAGAAAAAGGGAATTTCTACGCTGTATTTTTGTTATCATCATTGGATTATGTTTCAGATCTGCGATCGGATTGCTCTTTTTTCCAGAGGACGGATAAAGAAGCTGTTCGATCATCGGGACTTTACGGAAAAAGCCATTGCACCATATATATATTATTTTAAAGACGCCAGAATAGCCCGGGCAGGAGAAACACCTTCTTATGGCCTGGAATTTCGGGAATTATCGGGAGAAAATATCGGGAGGCTGAATCAGGGGATTGTTCCTGGTGAGTGCATCACATTTTTAGACTCCGAAGGACGTATGGGAAGAGAACTGCTGAAAATTCTCACGAAAGAAAAAACGGATTATGAAGGAAGAGTTTTCTGTAAAGGAATTGATTTGAAAAAAGGGGGAAGAAGCTGCCTGGACAGCGGGATGATCGTGTTGGATAACAATCCAACGGAAACTTTTCTTTTCAGCGAAATGTCATATCTGGAAAATCTCTGCTTTCTTTTGGATCGGAAACTGAGAAAAAGGATTTTAAAGCCTTCCTATCTTTCCAGTGTCAGAAATGAGTATGCACGGAGAGTGGGAGATGTAATTGATGCAGGGGATATCCGATCCCTTTCATTAAAAGAAAAGTACGGGTTAGTTTATAATAAAATCCGCCTGTTTCATCCGGAAATTCTTGTAATTCTCAAGCCTTTTGCTTATGGAGATATGCATTGCAGAAATTATATTTTAGAGCAGATTCGTGAATTAAAGGAAATGGGACTTTGCATTCTGCTTGTTACGAATTATATTACAGATTGTCTCTACATTTCTGATCATATATGTATTTTAAAAGATGGAAGAGATGTTGTGTCTCTGGAGCCGGAAGAATATGGTATTATAAGCCGAATTTTTTCGTAAGAATGTCTACCTGATTCGTAAGTTTATCCCCTTATTAAAAAACAGTCCCCTGTTATAATTATCCCATAAATATATGGTATCCTGCCATACAGTATGAGAAGGGGGTATCTGGTTTGAAGCCGGAAAAAAGAGAAAAACTTCAGACAGTCAGAAATGAAATGGAAGCATTTATGAAAAGAAGTGTTCCGTTCTGGCTGGAGCATGGGATTGACAGAGAATACGGAGGGTATCTGGTCTGCTTTGACTGCCATGGCCGTCCGATGAAGGAACTGGCGGTTTTATCGCCGGATGACAAGATGATTGTGACCCAGACAAGGATGATATGGGGATTTTCTGCTCTGTTAAGAAATGGGCTGGCAAAACGCTGCGGCTGGGAAGAGGCCTGCAGGGAGGCAGCCGTTCAGGGAGTGGACTTTTTTATTGAGAAATTCTGGGACAAAAAGCATACGGGATGGGCCTGGGTAACAGACCGCAAGGGAAATGTGCTGGATAACGGCAAGCTGGTGTATGGTCAGACCTTTGCAATCTATGCGCTGGCAGAGTATTATATGGCAACGGGTGATGCACGCGGACTGGAATATGCAGAAAAAACCTTTGATGCATTAAAGAAGTATGCAGCGGATACGTATCATGGAGGGTATTTTGAGAATTTTAAAGAAGACTGGACATTAGAAAGTCCGGGTGTATATGGAGGCGATCTTAAGTCTCTGGATATCCATATGCACACCATGGAAGCTTATACGACTCTTTATGAAGCAACAGGAAAGGAAATTCATAAGAGGGCTCTTGAGGAAATCATCCAGATAGTTCTTACTTATATGGTAGATTACGATTTCTGGTGCGGACGAAATCAGTTTGGTTCAGATTTTACCCCCAGACCTGCAATTTCTATTCGGAGAACATGGAATTATGACAGAGATCCGGAAAGTGCCAACAAAAATCCTCTGGATACTACCTCCTATGGACACAATATTGAGCTGGTTTGGCTTTTAAATCGTGCGTATGAGGTATTGGGAGAACCGCCTGCCAGAGAATTTACAAGAAAATTTGCGGATTATACGCTGGCAAACGGCTGGGATCCAATCTATGGAGGCATTTATCGGGATGGAATGCATGATGGACGGATTGTAGTGACGGATAAGGAATGGTGGCAGAACTTTGAGTCCCTTACAGGCTTTTTAGACTGCTATCAGGCAACGGGGGATGAGCGGTATCTGGATACTTTTATAGACCTGTGGGAATTTGACCAGAAGTATTTTTATAATCCGGAAGCAGGGGAATCCAGACAGCTTTTAAAAGCAGATGGAACGCCGATTATTGAAGATGCAGGGAACCAGTGGAAATGCATTTACCATACAGACCGGGCTATGATGGAATGCTGTCTCAGAATAGAGGATATGAACCGGGAAAATGAGTAAGAGCACCGGAAAGGAACGAATATGGAAGAAATGAACACACATACGCCGGCGGGCCGTGAACTGGTGCGTATGAGCGGGATTATGAAGGAATTTCCGGGCGTAAAGGCGTTGGATGATGTAAAGCTGGAATTGTATTCAGGAGAGGTTCTGGCGCTTTTAGGAGAAAACGGAGCGGGAAAGTCTACCCTGATGAAGATTCTGTCGGGAGTTTACCAGAGAGATGACGGGGAAATCGTTCTGTTTGGGAAAAAAATCCAGAATTGGGATGCAAACCATGCAAAAGAGGCTGGTGTTGCAATTATCCATCAGGAACTGAATATGTGTACCCATTTAAGTGTTGCTGAGAATATTTTTCTGGGCCGTGAACTGGTCAAAAACGGACGCCTGGACAATGAAAGGATGCATGAGGAGACAAAGAAGATCCTTCATCGTCTGAATATTGACATCGATCCCAGAACTCAGGTGGGAGATCTGGCGGTATCCAGACAGCAGATGGTAGAAATTGCAAAGGCTCTTTCTCAGAATGCAAGGGTACTGATTATGGATGAGCCTACATCAGCTCTGACATCCAAAGAGATTGATGAGTTGTTTAAGATTATTCATCAGTTAAAAGAAGATGGAATCGGCATTATCTATATTTCCCACCGTTTGGAGGAACTTCAGCATATTGTGGATCGTGTGATTATCATGCGGGATGGAAAATATATTACGCAGATGCCTTATGATGTAAACCGGATGGATGAGATCATAGCCAATATGGTAGGCCATGAGATTAAAGAGAAATTTCCTCATGTGGACTGTACAAGAGGAAAGAAAATTTTAGAGGTTCGTCATCTGAGCGCGGGACGCCAGGTAAGGGATGTAAATCTGGAATTGTATGAGGGTGAGATTGTCGGGATTGCAGGCCTTATGGGTGCAGGCCGTACAGAGACTACGCGGGCAATTTTCGGTGTAGATTCCAAGGAAGAAGGAGCAATTTTCATTGACGGCAAAGAAGTAAAGATACACTGTCCGGCAGATGCCATACGGGCTGGGCTTGTACTGGCGCCTGAGGATCGGAAAAAGGATGGACTATGCACCAGATTGAGCATTTCTGATAATATTGCTCTGCCGAATCTGGATATGCTCTGTAAAGGCTTGTTTGGAACCGTAGACCGGAAGAAAGAAAAAGAGATGGTGGATCATTCTGCAAAGGCATTAAAGATCCGTATGTCTGGGGCGCAGGTGGATGCAGGAAGCCTTTCAGGAGGAAACCAGCAGAAGGTAGTAGTGGCTAAATGGCTGGCAAGAAATTCAAGGGTTGTTATTTTTGATGAGCCAACAAGAGGAATTGATGTGGCGGCCAAGGTCGAAATTTATAATCTGATGAATCAGTTAAAGCAAAATGGTATAGGCGTTATGTTTGTGTCCTCTGAGATGCCGGAGGTTCTGGGAATGAGCGACCGAATCCTCGTTATGTGTGACGGACGGATCACTGGTGAATTTAATGCATCGGAAGCGACTCAGGATAAGATCCTTACCAGCGCTACGCGGTTTGAACAAAAAGCAGTGTCATAAGGAGGAGGAACACATGAGTAATTCCAATGAAAAAAAGCCTGGTATACTGGGACGCTTTCTGTCCCAACGGGGAATGGGACAGGTCATTACAGTGGGAGTAGGCCTGGTTATCCTCTGTCTGGTATTTGGCTTTATCAATCCAAATTTCTTTACATACAGAAATGTGGCAAATCTGCTGAGACAGATTGCTCCGATTTTGTTAATCGGTGTAGGACAATCCTATGTTCTTTTTACAGGAAATATTGACCTTTCGGTCGGTTCTGTCGTAGGAATGAGCTGTATGATTTCTGCTACACTGATGTGTCATGGCATGAATCCCTGGGTTTCTGTTGTGATTACAATGGCATGTTGTCTGGCAGTAGGCTGTGTCAATGGAGTTCTGGTATCAAAATGCAAGCTGCCGCCGTTTATTGCCACATTGGGTACCATGACGATTGCCCGCGGAATTGCCCAGATCGTAAATGGAAATTACAATACAGATTCCATTGGTGAGGCAGCAAAGGGCTTCAGAACCTTTTTCTACAGCGGCAAATTCATGGGGATTTTCAGTGCATTCTGGATTGCGATGGCAGTATGGCTGGTATTTAACTATCTGATGAGCCATACCAGAACAGGCCGCCATATCTATGCGACAGGAAGTAATATTGATGCTGCAAGACTTTCTGGTGTAAACGTAGATAATACGGTCATCTGTGTTTATGTGGTATCTGCGTTCTGTGCCTGCATTACAGGCTTGATTACCTGTGCATCCACAGGAACAGGAACCATGGATGCAGGAACTTCCTATGAAATGTATGCGGTAGCTGCTTCTGTAATTGGCGGTGTTTCTACGCTGGGCGGTTCTGGAATTCTTTCTGGTACGGTGATCGGTGCAGCAATCTGGGGTGTGCTGCAGAATGGTCTTCAGTTTGCCGGTGCTCCGGTTGCAATCAGAAATATTGTGATTGGAATTATTGTTGTAGTAGCAGTGCTTCTGGATGTAATTGTCCGTTCCGGAAAAGGAAAAAGCAAGAAGCATAAAAATGGATAAGCAGTAAAATAGGGTTGAAAGCAGAAATGCTTTACAATAAGAGAAAGAAAGGAAAGGTATTGTATTATGAGGAAAAAGGCATTATCAATGATTCTGGTGGCAGCTATGGCATCTGCAGCATTAGCGGGCTGTTCATCTGCTCCAAAGGAGACAGCTGCACCGGAAACAACGGCAGCAGAGACAGAGAAGAAAGAGACAGATGCAAAGAAGGAAGAGACAACCAAAGCAGAGGAAACCAAAAAAGCAGAGGAAGCAGGCGGGGCTGCGAATGATATGCTGGCTGGAGAGACAGGAGATATTGCAAAGCCTGGAGACGGAAAAGGCCAGAAGGTTGTTCTGATTACCATTGACTCTATGGATCAACATTGGGTAAATATGGATAAAGGATGCAAAAAGGCCGCAGAAGAGCTGGGATGTGAATATAAGTGGATTGCTCCTGATGTAAAGGATGATGCAAAGCAGATTGAATGTGTGAATAATGCTGTAGCGGATGGTGCTACTGCAATTCTGGTAGCAGCCAATGGACCGGATGCAATTACAGCGGCTCTTGAAGAAGCGGATGAAGCAGGCGTAAAGATTGTTCAGGTTGACTCTTTTGCAAATTATCCATGTGTACAGAAGCTGGGAACCGATAATCGTGCTGCAGGAAAGATCGCAGGCGAGAAGGTTCTGGAGGCTCTGGAGGCAAAGGGTGTGAAGGAAGGAAAAATTGGCATTGTATCTGTAAATGCAGCTACTACTTCTACTGTAGATCGTGATGAAGGCTTCCGATCCGCTTTTGAGGGAACTGCTTACGAAATTCTTGAAACTCAGTATGCAGACGGCGATGCAGCAAAATCCAAGGATGCGGCAGCTAATTTCATTTCTCAGGGCTGTGTTGCCTTATTTGGTGCAAATGAAGGCTCTTGTGTAGGCGTTGGAAATGCAGTTGCAGAGGATGGAAATAATATTGTTGCAGCTGGTATGGATAAGTCCGACGCAGTAATTCAGCTGATTAAAGACGGCTCCTTAATCTGTACAATGGCTCAGAATCCTGATATTATGGGATATGAGGGAATGTATGCAGCTATTACAGCAATTAACGGCGGCAGTGTTGCCCCGGAATATATTGATACAGGCGTTTCCGTACTGACAGCTGATAAGGTTCAGTAAAAGAAAAATGAAATTTGAAAAAGATGCTCCCGGTATTTCCGGGGGCATTTTTGGGTAGGAGGATACAGGATGTATGTGTTAGGATTTGACATTGGAGGAACAAAGTCTGCGGTTGTTCTGGCAAATATTGAAGATACTCAGGTAAGTTTTCTGGGAAGGTATGAAAGAAAGACGGTTCCAGATTGGAAGAAAGTATTGAATGAGTTGGAAGAAAATGGAAGAAAAATAGCAAAAGAGCATGGGATTTCTATTGGATCGAATGAAGGAGTGGAACGAATTGGAATTTCTTGTGGAGGCCCTTTAAGTTCAGATCGCAGGCAGATTCTTTCGCCGCCTAACCTTCCGGGCTGGGATCGGGTTCCAGTAATAGATTATCTGGAGAAAAAAATTGGGATTCCAGCACGTTTGGAAAATGATGCAGACGCAGGGGCATTGGCTGAGTGGAGATTCGGAGCCGGACAGGGCTGCCGCAGCATGATTTTTCTGACTTTCGGAACCGGTTTGGGAGCTGGCCTTATTTTAGACGGCAGATTATATCGGGGAGCATCTGGTCTGGCAGGAGAAGTAGGACATATACGGATGGAAAAGGATGGGCCGGTGGGATATCAGAAATCCGGAAGCCTGGAGGGCTTCTGTTCAGGAGGAGGAATTGCCAGGATGGCAGAGATAGAAGGGATAAAAGCAAGTGCAAAAGAACTGGCTGCTATGGCAGAAATGGGAGATGAGAAAGCTTTGAAAATTTTTGAACGCTCTGGGGCCATATTTGGAAGAGGGCTTGCAGTTTTAATTGATTTGCTGAATCCGGAGCGTATTATTGCAGGCTCTGTGTATGCCAGAAGCCATCATTTTCTGGATTCAGCTATGTATAGAGAACTAAAAAAGGAGGCTTTGGCTCCCAGTCTGGCAGCCTGCAGGATTCTGCCGGCTGCACTGGGAGAGCGAATCGGGGATTATGCTGCCATCAGTGCGGCTTTGGAATAAAAGGATATTTATCTCCCCCACTTCATAGCCGCCGCCACATCCAGCATACCGCCGGAAGCGGTCTTCCCTTTTAAGGGAGCCAGCTTGTGGACTGAGGACAGCAGGGCGGTTCTCACATCGGAAAGACTGAGATCCGGACGGCCGGAGTAGAGAAGGGCAGCAGCTCCTGCGACCATGGGAGCTGCCATAGAGGTACCGCTCATATAGGCGTAGGTATCGGAGGGTACGGTGCTCAGGATATAGGTTCCCGGAGCGGCCAGGTCTACGTTTGTCTGCCCGTAGTTGGAGCTTTCATCCAGATGACCGTTAAAAAGCAGGTTTCCTACAGTGATAATATTATCATAAGGGAAGCTTGCGGGGTAAACCGGATGTGCGTCAATGTTATAGCCGATTTCGTACTGATTGCCGTTTCCGGCTGCGGCTACAAAAAGCATATTGGAATCCCGGATTGCAGCCTCAAATTCTGGGGAGGTCTGTCCGGAGCCGAAGCTTAAATTGCAGATCTGGGCGCCGTTGGCCTCTGCATAGCGGATTGTCTGGATGACGTTTTCGGGAGAACCCTTTCCTTCTTCGCCTCCCAGAGCCTTTAATACCATGATTTTTATATACCGGCTGTCTCCGATGCCGGCTACTCCGCCGTTTCCCTTTGCAGCCGCAATGGTACCGGCCCCGTGGGTGCCGTGGGTATCCTCATCGCCTGCGCAGAGCTGATTATTATTTGAAATAAAATTCCAGCCGTTTACATCGTCAACATAACCATTTCCGTCGTTGTCAATGGAATCTCCGGGGATTTCATCCTCATTGACCCAGATGGCGTCTTTTAAATCCTTATGGGAGGTGTCGATTCCTGTGTCGATTACAGCCACAGTGACAGGGCGTTTATTGGATTCCTGCTCATAGAGCTGCCAGGCTTCTTTTATGTTGATATCAATTCCAGCTACAGCGTCTGTCTGAATGGCGTCATAGTTACTGGGGCCAAGAGGCGGCAGGGCGATGCCGTCGACTCCGTTTTCGCCATAGTGTACATAGATGCTGTCTAAGGTTCTGATATTTAGTTTTCGCTCAGTTCTCTGCAGACGGCCTGTATTATGCAGTGCCCACTGATATTCCGAATATTCATCACCTGAAGAAACAGCTTCTACGCCGGGTCCACTGAAAAAAAGAGAAAATTCCCGGCTGTTTTCCTTTGCTCCCCAATAGGAAAGAGGGGAGGAAACGGCTGCTATAGAAATGGAAAGCACCGCTGAAAGGGCGGCTGCCGTAAAATGCTTCATATCTGAAATCTCCTTTCCTGAGGCTGTATTATACCATATTTTTAAGATATATGCCAAGATGGGTTCATCTGAACATTTTGTGAAAAATTCGCAGAAGCATAAGTCTGTGACAAGCTCACTTGACAAAATGGCAGAAATCAGAGTATAAAAGGAGTACACTTTAGGATTGGAGGTTATTTATGGGATTTACACTGGATGTAAGCATATCTGCGGTAACTGTATTTTTACAGGGATTGTTAAGTTTTTTTTCGCCCTGCGTACTGCCGCTGCTTCCCCTTTATATCGGCTATCTGTCCGGCGGAACAGCCGTAAAGGGCGAAGATGGAAGAATGCACTATAAACAGAGCAAGGTGCTGCTTCACACGGTTTTCTTTGTGACAGGGGTCAGCTTTGCCTTTTTTCTGCTGGGGCTTGGCGTATCTGCAGTGGGTGGATTTTTCCACAGCTATCAGGCCATGTTTGCACGGATCGGAGGTATCCTTGTCATGCTGTTTGGCTTGTATCAGATGGGAATATTTGGAATATCTTCCGTTTTGGGAAAAGAGCACCGCCTGCCCTTCAGGCTGGATCGTTTTGCCATGTCTCCGGTTACTGCCCTGCTCATGGGCTTTACTTTCAGCTTTGCCTGGACGCCCTGTGTGGGACCGGCTCTTACAAGCGTCCTTCTGATGGCCGCTTCCGCGGCGACCAGATCCCAGGGCTTTGGCCTGATTGGCGTTTATACACTGGGCTTTGTGCTGCCGTTTCTGTTTGTGGGGCTTTTTACCACCCGGCTTCTGGAACTGTTTAAGAAATACAGGGGAGTGGTGCAGTATACGGTAAAGATCGGCGGTATCCTTATGGTGCTTATGGGTATTCTGATGTTTACCGGAAAAATGAATGATGTGACCGGATATTTATCACGCATTTCCGGCATACAGGTTTCTCAGACGGAGCGTATGGAAGAAGGTACTGTGACGGAGAAAGCAGAAGCAGATAACGAAGGAGAGAAACAGGGGACGGAAGGCGGAAGTACAGAGTCCGGGAAAGGCGGGCCTGAAAGCACTGCTGCTTCAGAGGAGGCTTCCGGTGAAACAGCGCCTGCAGAAACGGCAGCCGATGCACGTCCCGTGATTCCGGCAGTTGATTTTGAACTGGAGGATCAGTATGGAAATATCCACAGACTGGAGGATTACAGAGGGAAGACGATTTTTCTGAACTTCTGGGCAACCTGGTGTCCGCCCTGTAAGGCTGAGATGCCGGATATTCAGAAGCTGTATGAAAAGTCTGCTACAGAGGGAGAGAATGCAGTAATTGTTCTGGGTGTTGCTGCGCCCAATATGGGACAGGAGGGCTCTGAGGAAGAAATTGCCGCATTCATGGAAGAAAAAGGGTATACTTACCCGGTACTGATGGATACAGAGGGAGAGCTGTTTGCCTCCTATGGTATCATGTCCTTCCCAACCACCTTTATGATTGACAGAGATGGAAATGTATTTGGATATGTGAGCGGTATGCTGTCAGCGGATATGATGGACAGCATTGTGCGTCAGACGTTGGACGGGAAGATGGAAGGAAGATAAAACAGCATAAAATAAGATTGCCGCAAAAGCAATGAAATCCTGTTTTTAAAGGGAAATTGCTTTTGCGGTAATTTGTTATATTATGTTACAACTTATATCAATCAGTTATCGGTGTTATGGTCAAGCTTGTTTGTAACACTCTTAATTTCTATCACAGGGTTTATACGACCCCGTAGCGAGTCTCATAAGGCGTTTTGTAGTCATTATAAGAATGCGGATGTACATGATTATATTGTACATATGCAAATTCTTTGATTGCTGTGTAGAGTTCTTTCTCTGTGCGATAATAATGTTGGTAAATAAGATCATTTTTCAATGTGTTGAAATCATCTGAGCCCCCAATAATTGTTGTATTTCTGAAGGAAATTGATGATCCTCTGATAGATTTCCTTCGCAAAGAATGCCGCTGCTTTTTTAGAAAATCACTTTCCTTCCGGAGTTCTGCAAGCTGCTTTTTGAACTGAATTTGATTGTTTTTCCTGTTCTGAAAATCATGTCCTACATTGGTATAGCACATAAGCAGGGATACAATGCATTCATAGCAATCAAACATGCAATATCGGGTTATCCGGAGTTCACCTTTGAATAAGGGTTGTTCTGAATAGTTAGAAATTAATAAATACAGATTGCATTTTCGATTTCCATCATCTAAACTATAGTCAAAAATATCTGTCATTTTATTTGAATCAAAAATACTGTGGCAAAAGCAAAATAATAAAACATTTGGGAGAGAAGAAATGAAAAAATACGAAGGATTACGAAAGTGGTATGAAAAAATCACCTTCCACCGGCTTCTGACATTGTCCATGGTGTCTCTTGTCAGTATCGTATTTATAAGTTTCAGTATGATAGTGACAAATCTGTCGGAAGCGAAAATAAGACAGAATGTAAAGGATAATATGTCAATTGTAGTAAAACAGTTTGATGTATATCTGGATAATTATATATCTAACGTATATAAGGGCTTTCTGGCCTTGGAATCCGATCAAAACCTGCTTTGGCTGCGCAGTATGAAATCTGACAGATATCGGCTGTCCCATGCGGCAGCCAGCTATATTTATCTGAATAAGCTCCTAAATCAGTTTCTAAATGTCAATTCTGCCTGCGTCCATAATGTATATCTGAATTTCGGGGATGGAAAGGTATTGACTCAGGCATATAACAAAAATTTGTTGAAAATTCATTATACATACCAGACGTGGAAAGAACGATTTCCTGAAAATAAGTATTACTGGGTAGATGCGGATTCCTGCAGAGATCTGATACCAGATGAAGAGGTTGGCGCTGTACTGTTTCATCTATATGAAGGAAAGCAGAATGGAATCATCCTCATTGCACTGAAACAGGATTTTTTTGAAAATATACTGGATGTAACTGCACTGGATCAGGAGGCCAGCCTGAGCATACTGACTGATTACGGAAGTATGCATTTCGGACAACAGGCTGCATGGAATGTGGTGCAGGACAACAGGGATTATCTGATTGAAAATGCAGAGCGAAACGGCGGTATTCAAACAGAGCTTTTGGATAATTATTATTTTATGTATGAGAATATTGATCTGACCGGATGGAAGCTTGTTTATAATGTCAAAGAAAGCAGTATTTCCAACGCCCATTATATTATGCGCGATGTAATGATTATTACGATAACCATGATTGCAGTCATGGCAGGACTTTTGGGGCTTCTGTCTAATGCAGTCAGTTATTCGCTTCGGGCATTGACAAAAAAAGTAGAGGATACAGATATTCTGGATCATGAGATATCTCTTCATTCTTATGCAGAGATTACTACTCTGAGCAACAGTCTGGAGAAAATGCGCCAGCGTATTAACCATCTGTTAAAACAGGTGGAACTGGAACAGGAGGCTAAACGGCAGATTGAGGTTGCTTTGCTGCAGGAACAGATCCATCCACATTTTCTGTATAATACACTGTATGCTATTATCCAACTGTGCGAATTGAAAAAACCAGAGAAAGCCAGTGAGATGCTTACGGCGCTGGCTACCTTTTATCGCATTGGTCTGAACAGAGGAGAAAATATTATTACGGTAGAAGAAGAACTGAAACATGTGAAAAATTATCTCTTTATCCAGCATTTCAGGTATTCGGATCTCTTTGATTATACCATTGACTGTGACACGGAAATTTTAAAATGCCGTATTCCGAAAATGTCCCTGCAGCCTCTGGTGGAGAATGCCATCTACCATGGGATCAAACAAAAGCATGACTTCGGAAATATATGCATTTTAGGCGGAACCTACGACGGAGAAAATGCCTATTTGGAAGTTCACGATGATGGACCAGGTATGGATGAAGTGCAGCTAAAAAAGATCCAATCCTGTCTTCGCGATGGAATTTCCGGGGAGAATACGGTAAGCTTCGGACTGAAAAATGTGGATTCCCGAATCAAATTTGAATTCGGCACACAATATGGTCTTGAAATCGAATCCCTGCCTCAGAATACCTGTGTAAGAATCTGTTTTGCCATGAAGAACATGAAAAAGGAATCTGTCCAAGTCTAAAGGAGAAGAAAAATAATGAGAAGATATAGCATCTTGTTTATTGATGATGAGGAGCTTATAAGAGAAAGTTTTTTACAGCTGGTTGACTGGGAGGCTCATCAATTTGATGTTGCAGGAACGTTTAAAAATGGCGAAACAGCCTGGGAATATCTGAAGAATCATCCGGTAGATATTATTATTACGGATATCAATATGCCTTTTATGAATGGAATCAATCTGTTGGAACATATTCGAATGGAAAAATTAAAAACCAGAGTACTGTTTCTTACCGGATATGAATATTTTGAATATGCCCATAAGGCAGTACAGCTTCAGGCCTTTGATTTCCTTTTAAAACCGATAACAACAGAAAAGCTTTTAAGTGCAGTAGAACGTGCAGCCTTCGATATTGAAAAAGAGGAGGCAGCAGCAGAAGCTGTTGGAAAAAGTCAGGAGCTTTCCCGCAGCAATTTTATTAATCAGCTGCTGTATGGAAAGATAAAAAAGGAAGATATAAAAAAAGAGGCTCTAGATGCGGGAATTCCAACAGAAGTAGGCTGTTATCTGGTAATGATGGCAGCTGTGGATGTATTGGAGAGCCAAAAGGTTCTGGAAGGCGAGATAGGAGAGTCAAAACGACAGCTTCAAATGAAATTTTTACAGAAAAAGGATATACTGGCTGAAAAGACAGGGGAGCATTTTGAATTATATTTTGCCAGAAATGTAAGCACACACATTCAGATGGTACTGGCAGCTCAGAAAAAAGATGTGTTTACTCCTGCTTTTATACGCATGTTTATAGACAGTCTTTTGGAGCTGGAAAAAGAAGAAATGTGGTGCCGCATTACTTTGGCAGTGGGAAGAAGCCGCAGATATATCGAAGAATTACCAGAATCCTTCAAGAGAGTTCGCCATGCTGTAGATAATCGGCATATGTTAAAAGGAAAAGGCTGGAAGGTAATTTATGCTTCTGATTCCGTTCAGGAAAGAAAAGAAGAAATACAAATCGTGCTTCCAACGGATACATTTCTGCATCACATCCGTATGGGAATGACAGAAGAGGTGGAGGCTGATATTAAAGATATTTATGAACCCTTCCGCCACAAAAAATACATATCTTTGGAATCAGCTAAAATGGTGACAACAGAACTGGCAATCACGGCCTTTAAGGGGGAAGCTTCTTCTGGAGATAAATCTGTCAGTTATCTATACTATTTAAACCATATTCAACAGCTGAATACCCTGGATGAAATGGAGGATGATATCCTGCGTTTTGCAGTCAGTATTGCAGAAAAGCGCAAAAAAGGCGGAAATCACAAAAAGAAAATTGCAGAACAGGCTCTGGAATATTTAAAACGCAATTATAATAAGGAGGATTTGAGCCTGAATGATATTGCAGCCTTTTTGAATATCAGTGTTCCGTATTTAGCTGTTCTGTTTAAACAGGAAACGAAGCAGAATTTCAGCGCTCATTTGCTAGAGGTTCGAATGGAAAAGGCGAAGGAGCTTCTGCGTACAACTGGATGCACAGTTAATGAAATCGCAGAGCAGGTGGGCTATAACAGTTCTCAGTATTTTGCTGTATGTTTTAAAAAATATACGGGCATTTCTCCCGGAGCCTACCGGGATCAGATATAAAAATATTCAGCAACATTGCCTTCTAATCAGGAAGGCTTTTCTTTTTTCTTCAAATATATATCATCTAATTGTTTTTGTTTTGTACAAATCAACTTTGCACGATATAAAAAATAATACAAAAAATACTCATACAGTATAAAAAATTAAACATTTTATATAAAAAAGAATCTGTAAACAGGCTGTTCTGTTTTATATAATAAAACCATCAGAAGGGAGGAACAACCATGAGACCAAAAGTAAAGACCGGCATTGCTAGAAAGGACATGATTCCTTATTTATTTCTGATGCCGGCAATGTTTTTTATCTTGGCATTTCTTGCATATCCGCTGGTAACTGTGTTTTTCTACAGCCTGCAGAGCTATGATGTAACCCAAATTGCTGATAAAGGATTTGTGGGACTTGAAAATTTTAAAAAATTATTTGGAGACAAGATTTTTTATCGTTCTCTGGGCGTATCTGTCAAATGGGTTCTGGTAGAGGTTTGTTCCCAGCTTGTTTTTGGAATGCTGCTTGCTCTGCTCCTTGATAAGAAATTTAAAGGAAGAGGTATTTATCGCTGTATCGTATTCTTTCCGTGGGCAGTATCCGGTGTTTTAACTTCTATGCTTTGGTCACTGATCTATAATGAAAATATCGGACTTTTAAATTCCATCTGCCGGGATCTGGGGTTGATCTCTAAAAATATGGCCTGGCTGGGAAATATGAAAACCGTATTTAAGGCAACAGCAGTTGCTGAGATTTGGAGGGGTATTCCTTTCTTTGCAATCACCATTCTCGCAGCACTGCAGAATATCCCATCCGATCTTCATGAGGCCTGCGTTGTAGATGGAGCAACTACCCTGCAGGAGATTTTCCTGGTTAAGCTGCCAATTTTAAAGGATACGATTATCCTAACTACCCTGCTTCGGGCGGTGTGGGAATTCAACAATGTAGACCTGATTTTTACTTTGACAGGCGGCGGTCCTTCTTACCGAACGACCACATTGACAATGTATATGACCAATATGTCTGTAAAAAATGGAAATTACGGATATGGTTCTACTTTAGCAGTGATTGCTTTCTTCATTTTACTGATCTTTGCTGGAGTTTATCTGAAAATGTCCGGTTATGGAAAGGAGGATGCATAAAATGGGAACTCATAAGGCTAAAAAAATATGGTCCAAACTTGCATTTTCTGTAGCCCTTATTGCTATACTGCTTTTTATCCTGTTTCCAATTTACTGGTGTCTGGCCACATCGTTTAAACCTTCTGCAGAGATTACCTCCAAGACCGTTACATACTGGCCGGCAGCATTTACTCTGAAAAATTATTCGGAAGCATGGACGAAAAGCGGATTCAGTACATATTTTAAAAACAGTTTGTTCATTTCAGCATTTGGCGTAATGTTTATTGTTGTGATCTCCGTACTGACGGGATACGCACTGTCCCGTTTTAAATTCAAAGGAAAAAATATATTTATGCTGATCCTTCTTTGTACGCAGTTCATTCCTGGAGCCATGCTGATTACACCGATTTTCATTATTTTTAAGAATCTGGGTATGTTAAACAGCCTGTTTGCACTGGTGCTTGTAAATACTACCTTCCATTTCCCATTTAATTCCATACTGATGCGGGGATTTGTAGGAGGAATTGATTATACCATTGAGGAGGCCGCACAGATTGATGGATGCAGCCGTTTGGGGGCAATCTGGCATGTACTGCTTCCGGTATTAAAACCTGGTATCGCTACCATTGCTGCATACGGATTTATTTCCTGTTGGAATGAATTTCTCTTCTCATTTATGTTTATCAGCAAGCAAAATAAGCTGACCCTTCCTGTAGGTTTAAAAAACCTGGTAGGCGAGTTCAGTATTAATTATGGACAGCTGGCGGCTGGTGCTGTAATCGCTGTTGTGCCTACTCTGATCCTTTTCAGCTATGTTCAGAAAAATCTGGTGGGCGGACTCAGTTCAGGAGCAGTTAAGGGATAATGACATCCCGGATTTATAAAAAGGAGTGTAGATGACTATGAAAAAAATGAAAAAAGTATTGGCATGCACAATGGCAGCAGCTATGGCAGCAGCGCTGACAGCCTGCGGTGGTTCCGGAGACAGTGAGACGCCTGCGGCAGCATCATCCGAATCAAAATCAGAGGCTGCTGAAGCAAAGACAGAAGAGGCAAAATCAGAAGCTTCCGGTGATAAGGTAACGGTTACCTTCTGGGACGAAAATGCAGGTGATCAGCGTACAGAGTTTTATATGGAAATTATTAAAAAATTTGAAGAAGAAAATCCGGATATCCATATTGAATATCTGGGACTTTCCTCCAGCGATGCTCTTTCCAAATACCAGACAGCAATCGCAGCCGGTGAAACACCTGACGTAGGCGGTTTAAATAACTCCTGGGCATCGACAGTAATCGGACAGGGCCACTGCGTAGCTCTGGATGATATGTTCACTTCCTGGGAAGGCTCCAAGGATATGGAAGAGGGGTATATGGAAACCTGCCGCACCTATAACAAGGACGGTAAGCTGTACATGATGCCTACATCTGCCAATTTTATTACTTTATGGACAAATGATGAGATGCTTGCAGAAGCTGGAGTAGAAGCCCCTAAGACCTGGGATGATTTCTTTGAGGCAGCCGAGAAGCTAACCGATAAGGATAATGACCAGTATGGCTATACTATCCGCGGCGGTGCGGCTTCACCTGCGGTATTAATTGACTTTATTTATTCTTATCTGGGAACAAATGAAGTATTTGACGCGAATGGAAAGACAACTATTAATTGCGATGAGGCAGTTGCTTTCCTTGAAAAATATCTTGGACTGTATGGGAAATATACGCCTGAAAGTGATATTACCGCAGGTTACAAGGAAATTTCTGCAAATTTTGACTCTGGCGTATGTGCAATGTTTACACACAACCTTGGATCTTATGGCAGCCATGTAACAGCATTCGGCGGAACCGAAGGCTTTACCGCCAATCCGCTTCCTACAGCAGACAACGGCAAATACATCAATTACGGCGGTGCTTTAACTGGTCTTTGTATGTTTGATACCTGTGAGAATCAGGAAGCGGCATGGAAATGGATTACATTTATGTGTGATCATTATGCAAACAGCTTCTGGAATCAGTCCATCGGACAGCTTCCAACCAATACTGCCTGCTATGAAGATGAATGGATGAGCGAAATGCAGCACATCCAGTGCGCCATCGAAACTACCAGTCAGGATAATTGCCTGACATATACCTCTCCGGCATATCTGCCTGAATGGGGCAACATCAATTCTACCTATATTGAGCCAGGTATCCAGTCTGTAATGTCCGGCGATATGACAGCAAAGGAACTGCTTGATTTGTGGGCAGAGCACTTAAATGAGGCTTATGCAAATTATATGGCAAACTAAAAAATTGCAGCAGATTTAAATTTTTACCCAAAATATAAAAAGCGGGCGCGCCGGCGGTTATACCGGCACGCCCGCTTTTACGCAAAAAATAAAAAGGCAAAAGGAAAAAATAGGAGGAACAGCTATGATCGGAACAGTATATCCATCCGAAAAGAGGACTTATACAGATGAAAAAAGCGGTGCACAGATTACACAGCTTACAAATCAGGGGATAAATTATCATTTTTATTTTACGGAAAATTCTTTTGACCTAGATGGAAAAACCATATATTTTCTGTCCAACAGAGAACACGAGGGTACAGAAATATGCAATCTGTTTAAAATGGATCTGGACAGCGGGGAAATGGTACAACTGACAGATGACCCACTGGGGGTAGAGGTAGGAAGAATCACCAAGACGCCTGACGGAGAATATGTGGCTTATGTTACCGGCTCCCAACTGCGTCTTTACAATACAAAGACCGGAGAAAATAAACTTCTGTACGAAGAAAAAAATCATATGCTGCTGCAGAATCTTTCCTTCAGCTGTGACAAGCAATGGATCGGCTTCAACAGAAATGAAGATGTGGATGCACTGCCGGACGGTGGTCCTAATTATGCCGGTTTTAAAGAGAAAATGTTTGCTACAAAGGATGGACGTGTTTCTGTTATCCGTTTGGATGGAAGTGAATTTCATGATGTATTCCGGGATACGCACTGGTTAAGTCATTTTCAGTTTTCTCCAGATAATCCAGATATTGCCATGTTCTGTCACGAAGGCCCATGGAATTATGTACAGCAGAGAATCTGGATGATCAATATGAATACAGGTGATATCTGGCCTTGTTTCCGACAGACAGAGGATGACTGTGTGGGACATGAATTCTGGGCGCAAAACGGAGATGTGATCTTTGACAATCGGCGGGGCGGCCATGATGGAACTATCTCAAACTCAAAAAGCCAGGTTTATGCGTCGGAACATGTAAGCGCAGAGATACCTTATTTTGGTTTTGCCCATAAGGACGGTAAGGTATACCGGAAAATCAATATGCCCTTCTACTGCAACCATTATTTTGCCAATGGAGATTTGTCCATGTTTGCAGGGGATGCAGTGGATGACATTCTTCTGATCCAGCCAGCAGAAGATGGGACGGCAAAAATGAAGATATTGGCACATCATAATACTACCTGGCATTATCAGCGTTCACACTGTCACCCTACGTTCAGTTGGGATGGAAAGAAGCTTTTGTATGCAGCAGATACAGATGAATGGCATGACAACCTGTTTCTGGTAGATGTACCGGAATCCATTTAACTGACGGAGAAATACAATGAAACGAGATATAATACTGAGAAAGGAAGACTTTCACGATTTTCCTATTGGTGAATTTCCGTATGACAGAGATCATACTGCTGCCGGTGAATATCATTATATTGTAGAAGAGGGGTACCGAGGAGTCTGGTATGATCCGGTCTGCAATTATACCTATAATGGTACGGGCCCCACCTGGATTATTACCGAATATCAGGGGGTTCATTATATGGAATCTATGAGGATCGAAAAAAACAGGCCTCACAGAATATTTCCAACTCTGGAAACAGGAGAAAAAGAGTGGGGGGAATATACGGTATCCGTAAAATTGAGACGTCTTTCTACGAAAGGTACAGCAGGAATCGTTTTCTGTATGAGAGACAGTATCGATACACTGGCGTTCTGTCTGAAAAACAGAGACAGGGCTGTTCTTTCTTATCGTCACAAAGAAGATATAATGACTTTGGCAGAAGCAGAATTTCCTCATGGCTGCGATGAATTTTACCTTTTGGAGGCAATCTGTCATGAAGGATATGTGGATTGCCGTATCAATGGACATCTGCTGTTTTCTGTTTCTGTACAACAGGCTTTAAGAGGCGGAAGGGTAGGAATTACCGCAGATTGTCCTTCTCAATTTACTGATTTTGAAACTTTGGTATCAACGGAAGAATTTCAGGCAATCCAAGAACGTACAAGACAGGCAAAGGAATTGGAAGAAAACGAGATGTCTTCTCATCCGGCCATGAAACTGTGGAAAACCATTGACCTTCAGGATTTCGGCACCAGCCGACAGGTTCGTTTCGGCCATCTGACAGGAACAGACGAATGGTTTGTGGTATTGGCACAGATGCAGAAGCGTATCAGCCGGGATGCCTACGGTTTTATAAGCTGTCTGACAGCTATTGACCTGGAGGGCCGTGTTCTGTGGCAGCTGGGAGAGCCTTCGATTAATGCGAATATCTTGGGAAAGGTTTCTGCTGATATGCCATTTCAGATATATGATATCGACGGAGATGGAAAAGATGAGGTAATTGTAGGGAGAAATTTTGAAATTCAGATTCTGGAAGGAACCACCGGAAAAATAAAAAAATCAGTAAAAACCCCCTGTTCTGATGACAATGACAGTGAACTAATCGGAGTGCCCTATCAAATCTACGCCTTTGACAGAATCAACCCGGATGGCATTCGTATCTGCAATTTCAGAGGAAAAGACCGACCGGCAGATATTCTGATCAAGGATCGATACTGCCGTGTCTACGCTCTCGATGAAAATTTAAATCTTCTATGGAAATACCGAAGTCATAAAAACACGGGGCATTGTCCGCTGCCAGTGGATATTAACGGAGACGGACGGGATGAAGTGCTGGTGGGTTATACCATGTTGGATGCAGACGGATGTGAGCTTTGGACCTATCCCATCACAGAAGATCATACCGATGAAATAGTAGCCGGAAAATTTCGCGGAGATGGAACGGGATATTTTGCCTGTGTATCCGGAACCCAGGGTTTTTTTATTGGTGATTTTTATGGAAATATAGTAACCAGAGATCTGATTGGCCACGCCCAAAGAGTCAGCGTAGCCAATTATTGTCCGGAAAGACCTGGATTTGAGCTTGCGGTGGTAAATTTCTGGGGACATCAGGGTGTAATTTACCTTTATGATTCAGATGGGAAAGAATTATGGGAGATAGAAAATAAAATGAACGGCAATATTCTGTGTCCTGTAAATTGGGACGGCAGCGGACAGGAACTAATCCTGATCAATGCAGATCCCTTTAATGGCGGATTGATGAATGGGAAGGGTATTCGATCTGTCTCCTTCCCTGATGATGGACATCCGACTTTGTGCTGTGAAGCAATCAATCTGACCGGTGACGAACGGGATGAACTGGTAGTATGGGATTACCACAGTATGTATATCTATACACAGGAAGACAGCCCCAGGCCCCAAAGTTACCACCCTGTAAAATTCCCGATTTACAATGCGTCTAATTATCGAGGCGAATATGCTTATCCAGATAACTTCTATCTGGATTTCAGTAAAAAAGAGCGTCAAAAAGGAGAGTGAACGTATCATGAAAATTAGTACACCAGAAAAGCAGGGAATCTCTTCCCGTTCCCTGCTCCGTTTTATTGACCGATTAGAAGAACAGAAAATACCCGTTCACAGTATCCTCATTGCAAGACACGGATATTTAGTATTGGAAGCCTACTATAAGCCCTATGAAAGACATACGCTGCATCGTATGTTTTCACAGACCAAAAGCTATACCTCTCTGGCTATTGGCCTTTTGGTATCTGAGGGACGAATTTGCCTTCAGGATAAAATTTGCAATTATTTCCCGGAATATCTTCCGGGAAAGGTACATCCCTGGATGACTGAAATGACGATAGAAGATATGCTGAAAATGGAAACCTGCCATAACATGACAACCTATAATAAAACCAGCTCTACGGAAAACTGGGTCAGAAGTTTTTTCCAGACCGTTCCAACTCATCGCCCAGGAACTGTTTTTATGTACGATACATCTTCTTCCCATACGCTTTGCGCTCTGGTAGAAAAACTAACCGGTCAGAAACTGCTGGATTTTCTGAAGGACAGGCTATTGCGTCAGATCGGCTTTTCCGAAGAAAGCTATATTATGCCAGATCCATTTGGCGTTTCTATGGGTGGCACAGGACTGATGGCAAAACCAATAGATATGATGCGGGTGGGACTGATGATCCTGAATGGAGGAAAACACCCGGATGATTATGGACAGTCAAAAGGAAAACAGGTGTATCCGAAGGAATATCTGGATCAGGCTCTGGCTTTTCAGACACCTACCATTATGAGTTCCACCAGAGATTGGGGATACGGATATCAGTTCTGGAAGATGCCGGATAATGGTTTCGCCATGTTGGGAATGGGAAGCCAGAACACCTTGTGTTTCCCCAAGCAGGATATGGTTATTGTAATGACCTCTGACACCCAGGGAATTCCAAACGGTGATGATATGATTATTCATAGTATCCGCACAGAGATCTTTGAAACATTATCAGATGATATGCTTCCTGAAGATGACGGATTGCAGAAAATGATGAAAAACAGGCTGGCAAATCTGACACTGCCGGTATTGAACGTACAAAACAAAGAAAATCTTCAGGAAACTATAGATAGAAAAAATTACTTTTTTTATCCTAACAAAAACGGATTTAAGCGACTGCGGGTCATTTTTGAAAATAAGCAACAGGGAATTCTGGAATATGAAAATGAGCGTGGAACTCATCAGATTTTTTTTGGCATAGGAAAACACAGGAATTGCCTGTTTCCTGAATACAGACAGCTGTGCGTATCATCAGCCACCTGGTGTGACAGGGATACCCTTTACATCTGCTCCCAACTAACTGATGAATTAGTGGCGGCCATTCATTTTAAACTTGTATTCTCTGAAAATGGGACTCTTACCCTTATGATGAAAAAAACAGAGGAAACCCAATTTAACGAATTTCAGGGTGTGCTGACAGCATCCCTTTAACTGGAGAAATTTAATATGGAGTATAAAAGCGAAAATATAAAGCTTATTTTTTCTCAGGATATAGTGTATGAAAAAGATGGATTGAAAAGACAGCTTTCATTGGAGAAAGGGATCGGACAGAATGAAGATCTTCTTGCAGTTTGTATGACAGAACGTGAGAAGAACGGAAATATGCGGCTGCGCATGAAAGTGAAAAACACAGGAACACATCCTGTTATTCTCAGAGAGATGAATTACATTCGGGTGCAGGATCAAAAGGATTTTACACTCTTCGAACAGAACCTTGAGAATTTTCTTGTATACCGTCAGGGACGTCACAAAAATGATGTTCCCACTGTATTTTGTCCTGGAATACGGGATGGACGGCTGGCAGACGGAACAGGCGGTATGACAGAAACGGGAGACCAGAAAAATAATGCATCGCAGATCATTCATAGCGATTCTCTGACTTTATTTCATTATCAGGATACAACAATGCTCTGGGGGTTTATGACAGGAAGAAACTGTTTTGTAGACTGTTGTATTGCAGCAGAATATAAACAGCAGGCTGACGAAGGTCTTATAGTCTGCGGATGTTCTTCTATCAATATTGTGCTGGAACCAGGAAAGAATTTTGAGGGAGAGGAGCTTCTTATCGCTTCCGGAAAAGATGAAAACCGGCTCATCCGGGATTTTTCTATGGAAAAAGCAGAACGATACAATGCCAGATATCATTCAAAAGCACCTTCTGTATTTTGCACCTGGTATTACTATGGACTGACAGTGACCTATGAAGATGTGGCTCTTTCTCTTTCAGAAATAAAGAAAAAGCAGCTGCCCTTTGATGTGTTTCAGGTAGATGAAGGCTGGGAAATTACTTTGGGAGAATGGGAACCAAATGAAAAATTTCCCCGTTCCATGAAAGAAGTGGCACAGGAAATCCGTAATGCAGGCCTGACGGCGGGTATCTGGACCAGTCCTTTTATTGCACATGAAACGGCATCTGTATGGAAGAAACATCCAAAGTGGATTTTACGTGACAAAACAGGAGTTCCCTGTCTGTTCCATATGAATGATACCGTATATCAGGTCTTTGATATTACCAACCCTGAGGTTTATTCGTATTTTACAGAACTTTACAAAAAACTAACCTTTGACTGGGGTTATACCTATCATAAACTGGATTTTACCAGAGCTGCCGTTTTATATGAAGATGCAGATTTCTTTGATAAAACAGTTACACTGGTACAGGCATATTTCCGGGCGACAGAGGCTGTACGCAAAGGGATGGGCAATGATTCTTATTTTCTGATGTGCGGAGGTCTTTACGATCCTATTATTGGACTGGTTGATGGACAGAGAATGAGCGCCGATGTTCTGTCTATGTGGCAATCGAACATCAACCGGGATGGTAAGGCCCAACCCTTTACCGTAAAACAAAATATGCTCCGTTATTATATGAACAGCTGGTGGAATAATGATCCTGACGCCCTGATGGTACGCAGACAAAAGCAAATGACGCGGGGGCTGAGACTGACTCTGGGACTGCTGAATGAGGAAGAAGTAAAGACAACTGTAGTTAACCAGTACCTGGGAGGTGGTCTCATATGTTCCACAGAGCCTTTGGCATCCATTGATAATGACCGGCTTTATCAGCTGGAGCATATACTCCCTGTTATGGAACGGAAGGTAGAGGTGAGAAATCTTTTTGGCGAATGCCGTTTTCCGAATATGGCTGATATCTATTTGCCGGAAAAAAAGTGGCATAGCTTCGTACTCATAAACTGGAATGATGAAACAGAAATACCTGCCGCATTTCAGCTGACAGAAAAAACGATATCCGGTTTAAAAAAGGATCGCGTTTATCTTGTGGCAGAATTCTATTCTGGATGTTATCAGACAGATATAAAATACGGGGATACTGTATCCATGGGCGTAATACTGCCTCACGGCAGTGCTGTATTTAAAATTCAGGAATATGATCCTGCAATGCCTTTTATCGTCAAAAGTACGGCACATTACTCTATAGGCGGGGAAACAGAGGTTCTAAAGATCGAAAAGGAAACGTTGATCTTTGAGATGCAACACCTTTTTGAAACGGAAAGTATATATCATGTGCTTCTTCCTGAAGGATATGAAACAAAGGATCATAATCGTGAGGTTGAGATACATGTCCGCAAAACAGGGAGAACTCTGATAGAAATTCCAATTCAGGAAATTCACAAAAATACCTGAAACAAAAATTTAAACGAGGAACAGACTATGGCTGATACGAATGAACTTTCACTTCCGGGCAGTGTCCCGGTATCAAACATTGTTTTAGGAACCATGTACTTTGGAAGCAGGATTTCTCAGACGCAAAGCGAACGTCTGCTCGATACATTTGTATCCATGGGAGGAAATCAGATTGATACTGCCAGATGTTACGCCGACTGGATTCCAGGCGGTGCCGGTGCCGGCGAAAAGGCAATTGGAAAATGGCTTTCCGGCAAGAAACGTGAGTCTGTTTTTCTGGGAACCAAGGGAGGCATCAAGCCCAGAGGATATAATGCAACAAGAGGAGATCTGAGTCAGGAGAATCTGGAGAAGGATCTGAAAGCCAGTTTGACGGCTCTTCAGACCGATTACATTGATCTTTACTGGCTTCACCGCGATGATCTTCGCTTTTCTCCGGGAGAAATCGTAGAGAGGATGAACCAGTGGATTCGTCAGGGATACATTCGCTATTTTGGTGTTTCCAACTGGACGGCGAAACGTATCATGGAAGCGAATGAATATGCGGCATCCCATGGTTTGTCAGGAGCTGCGGCATCCCAGATCCAGTATGGTCTAGGTATCTGCACTCCCTCTGATTGGGGAGATTCCACGATTGTCTGTATGGATAATAGCGAATACATGGCCTACGAAAAGCTGCAAATACCAGTTTATGGTTATTCTGCCCAGGCAGAGGGATATTTTCCTTTATATATAAGAGGCGGTTCAGGCGCGCTAGGCTCTGATACAAGAAAAAAATATGATACGCCTGTAAACAGAATTCGTGCAGATCGTCTTAAACAGCTGATGAAAAAAAAGCAGTATTCTCTTTCGTGGATCATGGCAGAATATGTTCTCCGTTCTTCTTTTCCCGCAATGTTTATCATGGGAGGAAGCAATGAATCGAGGATGAAAGAAATTATGGGACAATACAACTGTGGAAAAAAGCAACTAACAGATGAAGAGTGGGAGATAATTTTGAAAACTACTCCCTAAAGATCTGCCACATATGAAAGTTGTCCTGAAAACATAATTTAACCTGTTTTACTGGATTTATGTATACAGCAGAAATCTTGTTTCCCGTCAATAGCTTCATCGAAAAGTGAAAGAAACTGATAGTTGTCCTTGTCGAATTTATTCTGACAATTATCAAAAATCAAAAATTTATGTCCAAGTGAGTTGTTTATATGCTATCATATAGGTATATTTCCTTTAGGTGGATTGGTTGATAGTTTCTCGCAGCTCTATTTTACCATAAATCTTGAGGAGATATTTTATTTTAGAAACAAATTTTCATACAGCTCTGTCAGAAGAAGGGAAAGGCAGGGCTCAATCTCCTTACGGGCATTCGCAGCGGGGTGAAAATGAATATACTGCTGCAGGTCATTTTGCTTCATCAGCGCAGTTTGAAGAAAGGTGATGATTTTTTCCGTGGTAATATGCTCATTTATCACTTCCTCAAACATGCTGTTTTCAATTCCGAAAAAGAGCACAAGGGAATCCTGACAGGAGAGATAATCCTGATGGATACAGTTTTTGTCGATGAGGCAGACATCGCCCTCATGAAATACGATATCCTTTCCGGAAATATTCTGCCGGAAGTTACCTTTTACAACATATCCAAGCTCAATATAGTCATGGGTATGGCGCTGTGTTTTAGCTCCGCTTTCGAAGGCAAAGCGGCAGCAGAAGCGGTCAGGCGCAGGATACATGGCAGCGCGAAGCTGATTTCTGCCGCAGAAATCCCAGCACAGAAAGAAGATCCGCTGGGAAGAAAGCAGGGGATATGTCTTGATTTCCTTTGCAGATTTGGAATATTCGACAGAAAGCAGTCTGGTTCCCAGAGGATGACCGGGCTCTAACTGCCTTGGGGCAGAGGATATAAGCTGTCTGCATATTTCGTCCAGATTCAAAATTTCCACCTCGCAATTTGAAGGTTTTATGCTGCAGTTCTGATAAATTATAGCGTATTTCTGGAAAATGACAATAGTAAGCAGTCGCAGCAGGTAACTTTAAAATAAGAGTGGCAAGATTTTGGAATTGTGCCCTTCTGCCCTGTTTTGTAAAATAGAATCAGAGTTTTATAATAAAAAACAGATGAGGTGACAGTATGCTGAAGAGAAAAAATTATAGTTTCTGGTTTTGTGCGGGCTCTCAGGATTTGTACGGGGATGAATGCCTGGAACATGTGGCTGTACATTCAAAGCGTATGGTTGAGGGCTTAAATGAATCGGGAGTCCTTCCGTATAAAGTGATCTGGAAGCCTACGCTGCTTACAAATGAGCAGATCAGGCGAACGCTGAATGAGGCCAATCTGGATGAGGAATGTGCAGGAGTAATTACGTGGATGCATACGTTTTCACCTGCGAAATCATGGATTTTAGGGCTTCGGGAATACAGAAAGCCGCTGCTGCATTTACATACGCAATTTAATGAAGAAATTCCCTATGAAACCATTGATATGGATTTTATGAATGAAAACCAGTCTGCCCACGGCGGCAGAGAATATGGCCATATTGTAACAAGGATGGGAATAGAACGGAAAGTGATTGCAGGCTACTGGCAGGATGAAGAAGTTCAGAAACGGATTGCATCCTGGATGAGAACAGCGGTAGGAATTGTTGAAAGCAGCCGTATCCGTATTATGCGTGTAGCTGACAATATGAGAAATGTAGCGGTTACGGAAGGCGATAAGGTAGAGGCGCAGCTGAAATTCGGCTGGGAGATTGATACATATCCGGTAAATGAAATCGCAGAGTGTGTAGACAGCGTGTCTGAGGCAGATACCAGAATGCTGGTGGATGAATATTATGAAACCTATGATATTTTACTGGATGGAAGAGATCCGGAGGAATTCAGGCGTCATGCAGCCGTTCAGGCACAGATTGAGCTGGGATTTGAGCGTTTTCTGGAGGAAAAGGGCTATCAGGCCATTGTAACCCATTTTGGAGATCTGGGTTCATTAAAGCAGCTGCCGGGACTGGCGATTCAGAGACTGATGCAGAAGGGCTATGGCTTTGGGGCGGAGGGCGACTGGAAGGTGGCCGGAATGGTTCGTCTGATGAAGCTTATGACAGAGGATATGAAGGACGCAAAGGGCACGTCCATGCTGGAGGATTACACCTACAATTTCGTAAAAGGAAAGGAAGGAATTCTGCAGGCTCATATGCTGGAGGTTTGCCCCACCATGGCAGAGGGATCGGTCAGCATCCGCTGCCAGCCCCTATCTATGGGAGACAGGGAAGATCCGGCAAGACTGGTATTTACCTGTAAGGAGGCGCCCATCATACTGCGTTTTCCTATGACCTCACAGCAGAGCAGATGGGAGACTGGGCCGCTGCAATGGGAATAGAGGCAGTATATATTGATAAGGATACTACAATCAGGAATTTCAAACGGGATCTTATGCTTGGAGAATTATTTTACAGATAACCGTTAAAGGAGAGCAGAAAATTGGAAGAAATCAGGATAGAGGACATAAAAAAACGGATTCAGTCAGGAAAAACGGTTTTGGGAATTGAACTTGGTTCCACCAGAATCAAGGGCGTTCTTCTGACAGAAGAGGGAGAATTAATCGCGGATGGCAGCCACCAGTGGGAAAACAGGCTGGAAAACGGGATATGGACCTATTCGATGGAAGCAGTCTGGAAGGGAATGCAGGAGTGCTATGGCGATCTTAAAACAAAGGTAAGAGAAGCATATGGGGCAGAGATAGAAACCATTGGCGGAATTGGAATCAGCGCCATGATGCACGGTTATCTGGCATTTGATGGAAATGATGAACTTCTGGTACCATTCCGCACATGGAGAAATACCATAACGGAGCAGGCTTCGCGGGAATTGACGGAAGACTTCCATTATCCTATCCCCCAGCGCTGGAGTATCGCTCATCTGTATCAGGCAGTCCTGAACGGAGAAGCTCATGTAAAAGATATTAAATACATCACCACGCTGGCAGGCTATGTGCACTGGATGCTTACCGGAGAACGGGTACTGGGTGTGGATGATGCGTCGGGAATGTTTCCTGTTGACGCAAAAACAGGAAACTATTATACGGATATGCTGGACTGTTTTGACCAAAAGATTTCAGACCGGTCGTTTCCATGGAAAATCAGGGAAATCCTGCCCCGGCCTCTTCTGGCAGGGGAGCAGGCAGGCGTTCTTACAGAGGAGGGTGCAGGGCTTTTAGATCCGGAAGGAACATTGAAGGCCGGAATCCCCCTGTGCCCCCCGGAAGGAGATGCGGGAACAGGGATGGTTGCAACAAACAGCGTAAAGGCGCGCACAGGCAATGTATCCGCAGGAACCTCCATATTTTCCATGATCGTACTGGAAAAAGAGCTTTCAAATGTATATTCTGAAATTGATCTTGTGGCAACGCCTCAGGGAGATCCGGCGGCTATGGTACACTGCAATAACTGTACCTCAGACCTGAACGCCTGGGTGAATATTCTGAAGGAATTCAGCGATGCCTTTGGCTTTCATATAAGCGGGGATGAGCTGTATGGAGGGCTTTTCCGAAAGGCGCTGGAGGGCGATAAGGACTGCGGAGGACTGGTGGCCTGCAATTATGTTTCAGGAGAACCGGTTGCCGGCTTTGCAGAAGGCCGTCCGTTGTTTGTGCGCCGGCAGGACGGCCGGTTTAATCTGGCAAATTTTATAAGGACCCATTTATATGCAGCCTTTGGTACTCTTAAGATCGGAAATGACCTGCTGTTTGACAAAGAGGGCGTGAAGGTAGACGTGATATGGGGCCACGGAGGCATCTTTAAAACGGAGGGAACGGCTCAGAAAATCCTTGCGGCCGCTTTGAATACTCCCGTATCTGTTATGAAATCAGCCGGAGAAGGGGGCGCCTGGGGGATTGCAGTTCTGGCACTGTATATGATAAATAAAAAAGAAGGGGAAGCGTTAGAGGATTATCTGGAAAAACGGATTTTTCAAAAGGCAGAGAGCGTAACAGCAGCTCCGGAACCGGAAGATATAGAGGGCTTTAATCAGTTTATGGAAAATTATAAAAAAGGGCTGATGATTGAAAAAGCGGCTGTAGATGCATTATAAATAATAAAAATGCCGGCACCTTAACCTGTAAAATTACAAGCTAAGGCGTCGGCATTCTTTTATGCTCTGCTCTGGCGGAAAATCGTATATTTATAACGCTCCAGTATAGCTAAGAGGCCATTTCCCAGAACCCCAACGGCCAAAATCTCGCCAATCCCTACGGTGAGCATCATAAAAGGGATCAGATCTGGGGAACCGTAGGCATACCGCAGCACCCAGGGGATGATCAGGGTATTTGCCAGGATAGGGGGGAGGCATACCAGCCTCTTGTGATGCCGAAGGGCATAGGAGCCTGCTGCACCGATCAGTGTGGCAATACTGCCACAGATCACATCCATGAGCACGGCTGTACCTAAGAGGTTAGAGATCAGGCATCCTAAAAAGAGTCCCGGAACGGCTGCCGGTGTAAAGAAGGGAAGGATGCACAGCGCTTCAGAGATGCGAAACTGCACCGGTCCGAAGCTGATGGGAGCGAACATCATAGTCAGCGCCACATACACGGCTGCGATCAATGCACCGTGTACCAGAAAATCTGTTTTTTTCCTGTTCATATTTAGTTGTCTCCTTTAGTTTTGTTTTACGAGTGGAAGGTCTCGAACACTCGATTCATTTTACGCCGGAAATCGGCGGAAAGCCCCTTTAGACCTTATTTTTGGGCTTTACAGCGTCTCCTAGTTTAGCATGAGTTGCAGAGCAGGTCAAGAGGAATGTTTTAGTAACAGTTCAGCATTACATGTTTTATGGTATTCTCACAGCAAACTATGTTTTTTAATATGTTTATGATAAAATAAGATGAACAAAGGCAGCAGTATCTTCATCCTTTGGGATTGCTGCTGTGCCGGAGTATGACATTTAAAGATCTGGCCGATAAGGCGGATCAGATGCTGTATGAAATAAAACGCGGCAGTAAAAAGGCTATCGGGTATATGGAATGCTTTTATAATTTCATATGACATTTCCGGCGGACTTTGATATAATTATAAGGAAAGCAGACAAATACATACCGTATCACAGGGAAAGGGAATAATATATGTATCAGATAGATTTTGACAAACCGGAACACATTCACTTTATTGGGATCGGAGGCATCAGTATGAGCGGGCTGGCAGAGATCCTGCTGGACGCCGGATTTACCGTATCCGGCTCGGACGCCCATGAAACAGAGCTTACCAGACATCTGACAGAGAAGGGGGCGCGGATTTATTATGGCCAGCGGGCCGCCAATATTGAACAGGAGCCGGGGATTCAGGCCGTGGTTTACACAGCGGCGATCCATGGCGACAACCCGGAGCTTATGGCAGTGCGGGCAAAAGGGCTTCCGGAGCTTACCAGAGCGGAGCTTTTAGGGGAACTGATGCGTAATTATAAGCAGTCTATAGCCATAGCCGGTACGCACGGAAAAACGACCACTACCTCTATGCTGACGGATATTCTGTTAGCCGGCGGCACAGACCCTACGATTTCTGTAGGCGGTATCCTGAAGGATATCGGCGGAAATATACGGGTAGGCGGGCCTGAATTCTTTGTCACAGAGGCCTGTGAATATACAAACAGCTTTTTATCCTTTTATCCCACCATTGAGGTGATTTTAAATATTGAAGAGGATCATCTGGATTTCTTTAAGGATATCGCGGATATCCGTCATTCCTTCCGTCTGTTTGCAGAGAAGCTTCCGGCAGGAGGCCTTCTGGTGATCAACAAAGATATTGACCGGGTGGAGGAAATTACCCGGGGACTGAACTGCCGCGTAATCACCTTCGGAAAGGATCCGTCCAGTGATTATACAGCCGGAAACATTACATATGACGAACTTGGCAGACCGTCCTATGACCTGATTGTGCAGGGAGAGGTAGTAAACCGGATTTCTCTGGGAGTAACTGGGGAACATAACGTATACAATTCTCTGTCAGCCATTGCTGTCGCTCTGGAATTAGGCGTAGGCTTTGACGGCGTAATTGCAGGTCTCAGAAAATTTACGGGAACAGACCGGCGGTTTGAGAAAAAGGGAGAGATCGGCGGAGTAACGGTGATTGATGATTATGCCCATCATCCACAGGAGATCAGTGCTACTCTGAAGGCGGCAGAGAATTATCCCCATAAGCGCCTCTGGGTAGTATTTCAGCCCCATACCTATACCCGTACAAAGGCATTTCTGGATGAATTTGCTCAGGCCCTGTCAGGTGCTGATGAGGTGATACTGGCAGATATCTTTGCAGCCAGAGAGACGGATACACTGGGAGTCAGCTCAAGGGATATTGCAGAACGGCTGGAAAAGCTGGGTACAAGCGTCCATTATATTCCGTCCTTTGATGAGATTGAAACATTTATTCTGGAACATTGTATACACGGGGATCTGTTGATAACTATGGGCGCCGGAGATATTGTAAAAGTGGGAGAAAAGCTCCTTGGGCTGTAGTTATCCACAATATCCACATAGTTTTCAACACGAAACAGAGCTAAAAACTGTGGATGAATCATCTGATATGAAAGGATGATAGGAGATTTGGAAAACCACGGTTTTATGCGGAAAATTGACAGCTTATGGGGGAATGAGACCAGATGGGGGATGGTTTTTTCACAATATCCACATTATCCACAGAATGAGCAGTGGAAAGAAGGCCCTATTTTCTTTTAGCAGTGGATATGATATACTGTCTGCAAACATTTCCCGGACAGAAAAAGGGAAAATGCAGCAAGGAGTGGTGAAAATGAGTATGAACTGGAAGGACCGCTGGAGCATAGGGGCTACCATGGTGGCAGATGCGTTTATAGATGAATATATGGCCGGTGCCAATGGGGAATATGTAAAAGTATATCTTTATATTCTGCGTCATCAGGGCGAAGAGCTTACCGTGGAGTCTATAGCGGATGCTCTCGATCATACGGAATCCGATGTGCGGCGTGCTGTAAGCTATTGGGAAAAACTGGGGATTCTTTCCGGGGCAGAAAATGAGAAAAAGCAGGAAGGGGAGCTTTCTTGGGCTGCGGATCCGGCTGCTTCCTGCGCAGAGGCTAAGGAGGAAACGGCTGCCAGCGCAGACCGTGCTCCGGTGTATTCTGCGGCTCAGGTAAACCGGCTTTGCGGAGATGAGGAGTTTTCCCAGCTTCTTTATATTGCGCAGAAATATTTAAATAAAGTTTTTACACCAAGAGACTGTCAGGTATTTGCATGGCTCTATGAGGGCCTTGGAATGAGCAGTGAGCTCCTGGAATATCTTGTGGAATATTGTGCCCAGAACGGCCACAGTTCGGTTCGGTATCTGGAGACGGTAGCAGTGAGCTGGCATGAAAAAGGGATTAAAACATCTCAGGAGGCACGGGAGCTGGGAGCAGCTTATTCGAAAGATTCCTTTGCGGTCATGCGGGCCTTTGGAATTAACAACCGCAAGGCAGCGCCTCCTGAGCAGGCCATGATCGACAAATGGTTTAAGGAGTACGGGTTTGCCAGAGAAATCGTTTTAGAGGCCTGCAGCCGGACCATTACCGCCATCCACAGCCCCAGCTTTCAGTATGCAGACCGTATTTTAAGAGACTGGAAGAAAGCCGGCGTAAAGAAAATGGAGGATGTCCGTGCTTTGGATGCCAGACGTCAGGCTCTGGTACAGGAAAATGGCGGAGATAAGGAAAAGCGGCTTCAGCGCTATAACAGCGCATCAAAGGATGGGGGAGGGAAAAAGAACTCTCAAAACCAGTTCCATAATTTTAAACAGAGGGATACAGATTACGATGCCCTGATGTTGAAACAGGTAAAGGAATGGGTGGGCGGAGGAAGACCCCGTACATAAGGAACCGCCCCGGGAGGGCGTTACAGACTGGAAGGAGAACAGGAGATGGCACTGAGTAATTCCCAGTACGACGCAATCATGCGGGAATATGGCAGGCAGCAGCTTGAAAACCAGCATCAGCTGGAAGCACGAAGAAATGAAATTTACCGGGTGATTCCGGCAGTCCGGGAACTGGAAGCGGAGATTGCCAGACGTTCTGTGGCCGGGGCAAAGCGGCTTTTGGCCGGGGATACGGGAGCGTTAGCGGAGCTTAGAGAAGAACTGGCAGATTTAAGGGAGCAGAAGGCTATTTTAATTCGGGCCAAAGGATATCCGGAGGACTATCTTACGCTTCATTACAGGTGCCCGGACTGTGAGGATACAGGCTGGCGCCAGGGCCGCAAATGTCACTGCTTTCTCAGGGCTCAGATGAAACTGCTCTATGCCCAGTCCAATCTGGATCATGTGCTGGATCAGGAAAATTTTTCCAGATTATCGTATGACTATTATGACAGCAGTGAAATCATTCCGGAGCTTGGGCTGACCAATGCAGATTATATGCGCAGGGTGGTGGCAGGCTGTCGGGAATTTGCTGCAGATTTTGACCGAAAAAAGGAGAATCTACTCTTTACAGGCAGTACAGGAGTGGGGAAAACCTTTCTTACAAACTGTATTGCAAAGGAGCTGATCGATTCAGGCCATTCGGTGATCTATCTGTCGGCAGGCGATCTGTTTGAGGTGTTTTCCAGAAATAAATTCGACTATGATACCCCGGAGGATATGAGAGACACATACCGCTATATTCTGGACTGCGACCTGCTGATCATTGACGATCTGGGAACGGAGCTCAATAACAGCTTTACCTCTTCGCAGCTTTTTTACTGCATCAATGAGCGTATGAATATGAGCCGTTCCACCATTATTTCCACCAATCTGTCTTTAAAGCAGCTTCGGGATTCCTACACGGATCGTGTGACCTCCCGGATCATGCGCTATCGGATCATTCCCCTTTACGGCAGGGATATCCGTGTTTTAAAGAGGGGATAGCTTGACGAAATGCATGCAAAGATGGTATAAAGATAATAATGAACGGCAGGTGCGTTTTTGGCGCGCAGTACAAACAGGAGGATAAAGAAATCATGTTATATGAAGAGAAAGTCATTGAGACCATTCCGGTGGGCCCTCTTGGGTTGATTCCCTTAAAGAGCTGTACGGAGCTGGGAAATAAGGTGGACAGGTATCTGGTAGACTGGAGAAGAGAGCGGGAGAGCGAGCATAAATCTACCATCGCTTTCACCGGTTATCAGAGAGATTCTTATATTATCAATGCATCTACCCCCCGCTTTGGTTCCGGCGAAGGAAAGGGAATTATTGAGGAATCCGTAAGAGGCGATGACCTTTATATCATGGTGGATGTATGTAATTACAGTCTGACCTATTCCCTTTTCGGAATGACAAACCATATGTCTCCGGATGATCATTTTCAGGATTTAAAGCGTATCATCGCAGCTGCAGCAGGAAAGGCACGCAGGATCAATGTGATCATGCCATTCCTCTATGAGAGCCGTCAGCACAAGCGTTCCGGCCGTGAGTCCTTAGACTGTGCTCTGGGACTGAAGGAGCTTGTAAATATGGGCGTGGAAAATATTATTACCTTTGACGCTCACGATCCCAGAGTTCAGAATGCAATCCATTTAAAGGGCTTTGAGACGGTACAGCCGATCTACCAGTTCTTAAAGCATCTGCTTAAAAATGAGCCTGATTTAAAGATCGACAGCAATCATATGATGGTAATCAGCCCAGATGAGGGCGGTACTGGCCGCGCTATTTATTTCGCAAATATGCTGGGACTGGATATGGGTATGTTCTACAAGCGCCGCGACTACACGAAGATCGTAAATGGAAGAAATCCCATCGTGGCTCATGAGTTTTTAGGCTCCAGCGTAGAGGGAAAGGATGTTCTGATCATTGACGATATGATCTCCTCCGGCGAGAGCATGCAGGATGTAGCCAAGGAATTAAAACGCAGAAAAGCCAGAAAGGTATTTATCTGCTCTACCTTTGGCCTGTTTACAAACGGACTTGCCAGATTTGACGAGTATTATGAAAAGGGCTTTATTGACCGGATCCTGACAACCAATCTGGTATATCAGACGCCGGATCTTTTACAGCGTCCTTACTATATCAATGTAGATATGAGCAAGTATATTGCCCTTATCATTGACAATCTGAACCATGATGCTTCCTTAAGCGAGCTTCTCACACCTACCAGCCGTATTAACCGTCTGCTGGAGCAGTATAGAAGCTGATTTCTAAGGCGGCAATGTTTAGGGGCTGTTTCCTGCGGGAAGCGGCCCTTTTTGGTTCTGTATCTGAATTTCATCTATTTGAAGCAGATACAGGAGCTGACTTTGATCGACTTTTGTACACACCTTTAGGAGGCTGCGGGAAAATGGATGGTGGGAAAATGGAGGAACGGGTTCAAAACACAATTTCAGAAGAAGACTGGTTCAGAAATAAGGTGTATTGGCTCAGTTTTCTGTTCAGTCTTCTGGTCGTATGGGCCCACTCTTTAAATGGAGAACTTTTTGTAACGGGGGAACAGGAACTGGAAACGGTACAGCAGCTGGAACATCTGGCAGCCAGTCAGCTGGCTCAGATTGCAGTGCCGGGTTTTTTTATGATATCTGCGTATTTATTTTACAGAAATTTCCAGCTAAACAGCCTGTTTTCCAAATGGAGATCCCGGTCAAGAACAATCCTGCTTCCCTATCTTCTCTGGAATAGTTTGTACTATGGGGCTTATGCTGCGGCAACCAGGATTCCCGCTATCTGTCAGATCATTGGAAAGCCGCCGGTTCCGCTTACTGCCGGGGAGTTTCTTAAAGCTCTGCTGCACTATGGTTATAATCCTGTGTTCTGGTATCTGTTTCAGCTGATCCTGCTTATTCTCCTGGCTCCGGTTTTGTATGTTCTTTTGAAAAAAAACGTAAGAGGTCTCCTTTTTCTGCTCTTTTTGATCCTGTGTCTATGGAAGGGAGTGTCGTTTCCCTGGCTTAATCTGGATGCTCTTTTTTATTATTCTGCGGCAGCTTTTTTTGCTTTGAGAAGGGAACAGCTGGGAAATTATCTGGAGCGCCGTCCTGCGGAGTCTCTTAAGGAACGGTGGAAGCACTTATTCATCCAGATCACAATTCTGTCGTTTTTCTTTTGGCTGCTTCAGATTACAGACCTTCCGGCTGCTCCTCTCCATGGCCATCCTCTTCACACGGTTCTTACACGCCTGTGGGGGGTATGCACGGCGGTATGCCTGATCCGCATCATTCCCCTTCCGCCTGCCGCAGACCTCATAAAAAACAGCTTCTTTCTTTATGCGGTTCATTTTCCCTGGGTCCGCCTGCTCAATAAAACGGCGGCCCTCATTCTGCCCTCCACACCTGCCAGCGCTCTTTTTATGTTCATCCTGATGCCTGTTTTTATCATTATCATCACCTGTATCATAAGCAGCTCAATGAAAAAAAATTTTCCGGGAACCTATTTTGTCCTTTCTGGAGGCAGAGGAAGATGAAAGGGAGATGAAAGGAAAACTTCCGGTCGGGAAGACCCTTGCAAAAACAGGAAATCTATGCTATTCTGAACCTGCAGCACAGGCCATCTGTCCTGTGCTGCAGCGTCATTTCACAGCTTTTCCAGTCTTTGGATGGAGAAACCATCCGTGTCAGGGTTCTTCGCCCGGATTTACCATACAGCACGCAGCCGTACATTCTGCCGTGCAGAATCAGATCACTCTCCCCGGTATTCTGCACCAGAACGTAATAATACACCCTAAAAATCCGTTGACATTTGGATGGTTCTATACTATGATTATATTAAAAGAACATTTGTTCGGAACGAAGCGTCGTCTCCGGTTTCAGACGGAAAGAGAGATTTCATTAGGAGGAAAATATGGGCAAGGAAGAAAAGATGAGCGTAAACAGAGATATGAATCAGGAAGAAAAGTTAAAGGCCCTGGATGCGGCCCTCACACAGATTGAAAAAGCCTATGGCAAGGGTTCTGTGATGAAGCTGGGGGAATCCGGTGTGAATATGAATATAGAAACGGTTCCCACAGGTTCGATCAGTCTGGATATTGCACTGGGATTGGGCGGTGTCCCCAAGGGAAGGATTATCGAGGTATACGGTCCGGAGTCTTCCGGTAAGACCACGGTTGCGCTCCATATGGTGGCAGAAGTACAGAAACGGGGCGGTATTGCGGGCTTTATTGACGCGGAGCATGCATTGGATCCGGTTTATGCCCGGAATATTGGCGTAGATATTGATAATCTTTATATTTCTCAGCCGGATAACGGAGAGCAGGCTCTGGAGATCACAGAGACCATGGTTCGTTCCGGTGCTGTGGATATCGTGATCGTGGACTCTGTTGCAGCTCTCGTTCCAAAGGCAGAGATTGACGGAGAGATGGGGGATTCCCATGTGGGACTTCAGGCCCGTCTGATGTCTCAGGCCCTTCGAAAGCTCACTGCCATTATCAGCAAGTCTAACTGTGTGGTTATCTTTATCAATCAGCTTCGTGAAAAGGTCGGCGTTATGTTTGGAAATCCTGAGGTTACTACTGGTGGACGCGCTCTGAAGTTTTATGCGTCTGTCCGTATGGACGTCCGCAGGATAGAGACCTTAAAGCAGGGAGGGGAGGTTGTAGGAAACCGGGTCCGCGTAAAGGTTGTGAAGAATAAGATTGCTCCTCCTTTTAAAGAGGCAGAGTTTGATATCATGTTTGGAAAGGGGATTTCCAAAACAGGCGATATCCTGGATTTGGCCGTAAAGGAAAATATCGTGGAAAAGAGCGGTGCATGGTTTGCATATGGCGGTTCCAAAATCGGTCAGGGACGTGAAAATGCCAAGCAGTATCTGGCAGAGCATCCTGCGATCTGTGCAGAGATCGAGGCACAGGTGAGAGTGCGCTATCAGCTTCCGGGAGCAGAGGAGGCTGAGGCAGAGGCCAGAAAGGCAGCGCAGGCAGAGAATGTCCGGCCTGCATCCTCTCAAAGTGAAGCAAAAGAAGATCCTGCGGCAGAACCGGCAGCGGATGAAGAAGCATGAGGGTCACAGCGGTGACCCCTGTGGATAAGAGAAAGTGCAAAGTCTTCCTGGAAGAGGAGGACTTTGCTTTTCCTTTATACAGAGGGGAGGCAGAGCGGTTTCATATTCAGGAAGGCTCTGAACTGCCGGAAACTGTATATCTCCGGATCCTAGAAGAGATTTTGGTTCCCAGGGCAAAAGAGCGGGCTCTTTACCTTCTGCAGGCTCAGGGAAGGACTGGAGCACAGATGGAAACGAAGCTTTCAGGTGACGGATATCCGAAAGAGGTTATAAACAGGGTGATGGAATTTCTGAAGGAATACCGTCTGATTGATGACAGAGTCTATACAGAGAATTTTATCCGTATGAATCAGGAGAAAAAAAGCCGCCGCCAGATAGCGTTTGAGCTGCAGCAAAAGGGAGTGGACCGCCAGGATATTTCCAGGATTCTGGAAGGAAGCGCTCAGGATGACCTTGCGGCTGCCAGAAATCTTTTGAAAAAACGCCTTCGAACTGCAGATCTTTCTGATCTCAAAGAGAAAAATCGCCTGGGGGCGTATTTGGGAAGACGGGGCTTTTCCTATGACGTGATCCGCAGGGTGATGCAAGAGGTTCAAAGTGGGCAAGAGGAGTAGAAGAAGCCGTAATTTCAGGAAAAATGTTTTACAGGATGCACAAAAGCCGGGGAAATCAAGACTTGACACTCTTTACAAAAAAGTATAAAATTAATATGTTGTATTTTGTACAATGAAAACTAAATAAGGAGGTGCTCCTGTGTTACAGATAGTGGTCACTTTGATGATCGGTGCGGCAATCGCGGCTGTGATCACCTGGTTTATTGCCCATTCCGCCGGTCGTTCCTATGAGCGCAAGCAGTATGAATTAAAGGTAGGAAGCGCGGAAGAAAAGTCCAGAGAGATCATTGACGAAGCCTTAAAGACCGCAGAGACAAAGAAGCGAGAAGCTCTCCTGGAAGCCAAGGAAGAATCTTTAAAGACAAAGAATGAACTGGAAAAGGAAACCAAGGAAAGAAGAGCGGAACTTCAGCGTTATGAAAAGCGTGTGCTGAGCAAGGAAGAAAACGTTGAAAAGAAGGCAGATGCCATGGAAAAGAAGGAGGCAGATCTGATCAGAAGGGAGAATATACTCGGCAAAAGAACGGCTGAGGTAGAAGCCCAGTATGAGCAGGGAATACAGGAATTGGAACGGATATCCGGTCTGACCTCCGAACAGGCAAAAGATTATCTTTTAAAATCTGTTGAAGAAGACGTAAAACATGACACAGCTAAACTGATCAAGGAACTTGAAAACAAGGCAAAAGAAGAAGCTGATAAGAAAGCCAGGAATCTGGTTGTCACAGCCATCCAGCGCTGTGCGGCAGACCATGTGGCTGAAACTACAGTATCTGTGGTACAGCTTCCCAATGATGAGATGAAGGGCCGCATTATCGGCCGTGAGGGACGGAATATCCGTACTCTGGAAACACTGACAGGTGTGGAATTGATCATCGACGATACTCCCGAAGCGGTTGTTTTATCCGGGTTTGACCCCATCCGCAGGGAAGTAGCAAGAATCGCATTGGAGCGTTTGATTGTGGACGGACGGATCCATCCGGCCAGAATCGAGGAAATGGTAGAAAAAGCACGGAGAGAAGTGGAAAACAATATGCGGGAAGAGGGCGAAGCTGCCTGTCTCGAAGTTGGTATCCACGGAATTCATCCGGAACTGGTAAAGCTGCTTGGAAGGATGAAATTCAGGACAAGCTATGGACAGAATGCCTTAAAGCATTCCATCGAAGTAGCGCAGTTATCGGGGCTTTTAGCATCAGAACTTGGGGTGGATGTGCGTTTGGCAAAACGTGCTGGATTGTTACATGACATTGGTAAATCCGTTGACCATGATATGGAAGGCACCCATGTACAGCTGGGAGCAGACCTGTGCAGAAAGTACAAGGAGTCTGCAGTTGTATTGAATGCGGTAGAATCCCATCATGGCGATGTTGAACCTACCAGCCTTATCTCCTGTATCGTTCAGGCGGCAGATACGATTTCTGCTGCAAGACCCGGTGCAAGACGTGAGACGCTGGAGACATATACAAACAGATTGAAACAGTTAGAAGATATCACAAACTCCTTTAAGGGAGTAGACAAATCTTTTGCTATTCAGGCAGGCCGTGAGGTTCGTATTATGGTTGTTCCTGAGCAGATCAGCGATGACGATATGGTATTGCTGGCAAGGAAAGTATCCAAGCGCATTGAAAGCGAACTGGAATATCCGGGACAGATCAAGGTAAATGTGATCCGTGAATCCAGGGTAACCGATTACGCGAAATAGGAAGAAAGCTTCGTCAGGAGAACAGCTGGCGGAGCTTTTTTTGTGTGGGAACGCGATAAAAAGGAATGACAGGCAAATGGAATTGTAAGGAAAAATTCATTGACACTCCATGTGAAAATTTATATTCTAGTGATAGGATCGCATCTAATATATACAAGAACAGGGAGGTTTGCATATGATACATTTAAAAAAGAGGCTGGCCTTTGGACTGGCTGCAGGACTTTTGGCAGCCTGTATAACAGTTCCTGTTTATGGAGCAAGCCGTAAAAAGATCACATCTATTTCACTGACGATCAAGGCGGATATTGAGGCAGATACAGATTATGGCGATGAGACGATTGAAATTGAAAGCAGCAGCAGCCGTTACAATGTAGACGGTTATGAGGTAATGAACGAAGGGTTTGGATGGACGGAGGATACGGTTCCGGAAATCCGGATTATGCTTACTGCCAATGACGATTATTATTTTACATCTCTTGGAACGGATAAGATTACCCTGAAGGGTGGAGCTGAGTTTAAAAAGGCTACCAGACAGGATTCCAGTGAAACACTGCTTTTGGATGTTACCCTTCCTTCCATGCAGAATTCCTTAAAGGATATGGAAGGCGTAACGCTTTCTCAGGAAGGGATTGCGTCATGGCCTGTCATCGGCACAGCGGGAAGTTATGAAGTGAGAGTATACAGGGGAGATAAAATTGTAGGAGCTTCCCTGACAACGGAGACAAACAGCATCAACTGCCGGGAGCGCATGTTAAAGCCAAATGAATCTTACATGGTAAAGGTCCGTGCTGTGAATAAGTTTGATCCGACCATTAAGGGCGAGTGGGTTTCCTCCAACACCATCTATGTAAATGGTGGGCAGGCCGCTGCCTTCCGGGAGAATCCGGATGGCGCAGGAGTAGAGGGAGGATCAGGAGCAGCCGGTGAGTGGAAACAGACAGAAGACGGAAGATGGTGGTATGATCAGGGAGACGGAACGTATCCTGCCGGAGGCTGGCTGGAAATTGGACATAAGTGGTATTTCTTTGACGCAGAGGGCTATATGCAGACAGGATGGATTCCCTGGAATGAAAAGGAGTATTATTGCTCTGAAAATGGAGATATGCTCACAAACTGCATTACTCCGGATCATTATCTGGTAGGAGAGGACGGAGCCAAAATTGCTCAGTAGAAGAGAGGCGGCTGTCAACAAAAATGGAACATCAGGTGCAGCAGGAGGAAACTTCGGCCGCGCCTTTTTTCCTTAAAGCGTTTACAAAACAGGCAAGAAGCAAGTGAGGTAACAGAAAATGGATAAATGGAAGAATTGGGAACAGAAGTTGATCGAAGCAGTCGATACAGAATATTCCTACCGTCTGGCAAAGAGGATGGAGGAACCAAAAACCAATCCTGTACTGGGATACCGGACTGCCGGATCCAAAGCAGAGCTTGAGACCGGGGATATGCTGTTTGAGGAAATGAAGCGTCTGGGGCTTTCGGATGTGCATAAGGATAAGATCTGCGTGGACAGCTGGGATTTCCACCATGCAGTGCTGCGCTATAAAGACCGTGAAGGAAAGGAGCATGAATTTCAGCTGGGAGCATACCAGACAGAGTTTCATACAGAAGGCTTTCAGGAATTTTCCATGGTATATCTGGGCCGGGGAACGGCAGAACAGTATGAAAATATAGATGTCACAGGCAAACTGGTCCTCATTGATATCAATCAGAGAGAAGAGTGGTGGATCAATTTTCCGGTCTATCAGGCTCATTTAAAGGGAGCGGCGGCTCTGATCGCAGTTCAGGATAACGGATATGGGGAAATACATAATACGGCCTTAAATGCGCAGGATATCGCAGGACCGAAGGAGGCTGCTGCTTTTTCTATTTCTCAGGCGGACGCAGCTGTGCTCAAAGCGGATCTGGCGTTGGCGGAAGCGGAAGGACACCGGGCATATGGGGAGACAACGGTGCTGTTTGACGCCTGTTCTTCGGTCATCAGAGATCAGGAAACCTTTAATATTGTAGGAAGCATCCCAGGGCGTGAGACGGATTCCATGATCCTGCTATCGGCCCATTACGATTCCTATTTTACGGGCTTTCAGGATGATAATGCGGCAGTTGCCATGATGTTTGGCATTGCAAGGGCTATTTTAAAGACAGGATATAAGCCGAATAAGACGCTGGTGTTCTGCGCGCTGGCTGCGGAGGAGTGGGGCGTAGTGAATTCCAAATATGACTGGTCTGCCGGAGCCTATGAGCAGGTCTTCACAGCCCGGCCGGAATGGCAGGGAAAGGTGTTTGCAGACTTAAATTTCGAACTTCCGGCTCATGCTCACGGCCCGAAAGACGGAGTGAGGTGTACATATGAATATGCTTCGTTTATGGAAGAATTTGTAAAACGCATTGACAACATACCGACTGCTTATCCGGAAGGGCTGGAAGTGGTATATCCCATCCAGACCTGGTCAGATGATTTTTCCATGGCTATTGCGGGAATCCCGTCTATGGTAAATGAATTTAGTGCGGGAGAGTTTATGGAGACCCATTACCATTCCCAGTTTGACAATGAACAGTATTATCAGGAGGACGTATTCCGTTTCCACCATGAGCTCTATGGCAGACTGGTACTTGCCATTGACCGGGCGGCAGTGGTTCCGCTGGACTTTGGACGATTGTTTCAGGCAGTAAAAGCCAGTGTAGACCCGGATATGTGCGGCAGAACCGGAGCCGGTGAGGAAGAACTTTTAAAAAAGCTGAACCGGGCAGGGAAACTGGCAGAAGATTTGTACGACAGAGTAAAGGCTGTGAACCACAGATATGGTGAGCTTTTGGAAGCTGATAGGGAGAATGGACAGGGGGAAGGAACAGAGAACGATCTGCGGAAATTAGAGCGCTGCTGCCGGGAGTTTAACCGCCGCCTGCTTTATATATTCAGAAAGGAACAGGATTATTTTGTGCGTTTGAACTGGCATGACGAAGTGCTGTTTCCTCAGGAAGCAGCAGGAAGCAATCTGGAAGCTATTTACAAGGCACTGGATTGTCTGCGCCAGGGAGATGCTCAGGGCAGTCTGGATGCTGTATATGGGATTGACAATAATCGTTATGCCTTCCAGTTTGACCGTGAGGTGTTCAGGTATTTTACGGAATATGTGCTTAATCAGCCGACAGACCGGCTGAAATGGGGAGCAGGACGTATCATACGCCATGAAAATCTGTTTGAACTTGTGACTGATCTGAAGAACGCTCAGGAAACAGTTGAAGGCCATGGGGCAGATCTGAAGAATGAATATGAGAGACTTCTTAAGGTAGCAGGAAACCAGGAACAGTGCTACCGGGATGATATCCGGTATATGGAAGCTTCTGTGGAAAAGCTGATCGGACAGATGGAAGAGTGCCTGAAGGTTTTTGACAGGGAGGTGCAGTTTTCGTAATATGGAAAGTGATAAATTATACAGGGTAAAAAAAGAGGATCTGCCCAGGCTTCAGGAGCTTTTGGTGGAATGTTTTTCCAGAGATCCTCTGTACTGCCAGCTGATCCCGGATCAGGAAACAAGAAACAGGCTGCTTCCGGAGCTGTTTGAATGCGATCTCACGGAATTTTTTGAAACCTGTGAAATTTTTGCGGAAAGTCCTGATATGAATGCTCTGTTGGTCGTATCAGATGAATCGGAACCCTATAATCCTCTGACCTTTTATCTGGCAGAGGCCTGGGCCGGCCTGAGAACGGACGAGTATCTGATAAAAGAAGATCCCAGTTTAAAGACACTGTGGAATTTTGTAAAAGGGCGGGATTATTTAAATTCCCGCTGGACCGATCAGCTTCATCAGGAGGAACGCCTTCATGTGATCTATCTGGCAGTACGCCCCACTATGCAGCACCACGGGCTGGCGGCTGTTCTCATGGAAGAGGTGATCGCGTACGCTCAGTCTCATCACCTGATGGTGTCTCTTGAAACACATAATCCGGCCAATGTTCCCATGTACGAGCATTTCGGCTTTAAGATCTTTGGAATTGTACAGAAAAACTTTGACCTTAAGCAGTACTGCATGATCCGGGAATTCAGGTAGAAGATAAATGCGGTATAACCTTTGATTATACAGGCAATTCCAAAATTGTATATTTGCAAGTGCAAAAATTCAGACAGAACGGTTGAAATACACCCCTTTATGAGATATGATAAAAAGAAATTGTCAGCGACAGGAAAGATATAACCTGAGTGAATAGTAATAAAGGGGGAATGCTGGAATGGATTATAATGTAACTCTGATTCCCGGAGATGGGATTGGTCCTGAGATTGTAAGAGAAGCCAAAAAGGTGATGGATCGTGTGGGAGAAGTATATGGTCATTGCTTTCAATATAAAGAGATCCTGATGGGCGGCTGTTCCATTGACGCATATGGAGTGCCCCTTACAGATGAGGCGTTAGAGACTGCCAGAGAGAGTGACGCAGTCCTTTTAGGAGCAGTGGGAGGAGATGTGGGAAATTCCCGCTGGTATGATGTGGCGCCGGATAAGCGTCCTGAGGCAGGGCTGTTAGCCATCCGCAAGGGACTGGGACTCTTTGCCAACATCCGTCCGGCCTATCTCTACAGCCAGCTTGCAAAGGCCTGTCCCTTAAAGGAAGAAATCATCGGAGACGGCTTTGACATGGTGATCGTGAGGGAACTCACGGGAGGCCTGTATTTCGGAGCACGTCATACAGAAGAGGTGGACGGGGTTATGACAGCCGTGGATACCCTTACCTACAATGAGAAGGAAATCCGCCGTATTGCGGTAAAAGCCTTTGATATCGCCATGAAGCGGCGCAAAAAGGTTACCAGCGTGGATAAGGCCAACGTGCTGGATTCCTCCAGGCTCTGGAGAAAGGTAGTGGAGGAAGTGGCAAAGGACTACCCGGAGGTAGAGCTGTCCCATATGCTGGTGGACAACTGCGCCATGCAGCTGGTGATGAATCCGGGGCAGTTTGACGTGATCCTTACGGAAAATATGTTTGGTGATATTCTTTCCGACGAAGCCAGCATAATCACAGGCTCTATCGGTATGCTGTCCTCCGCCAGCTTAAACGAAACCCGCTTCGGCCTCTATGAGCCAAGCCACGGCTCCGCGCCGGATATCGCGGGAAAGGATCTTGCAAACCCCATTGCGACGATACTTTCTGCCGCAATGATGCTGCGGTATTCCTTTGACCTGGATCAGGAGGCTGATGCAGTGGAGGAGGCAGTCCGCCAGGTACTGGAGGACGGATACCGCACAGGCGATATTATGGCTGAAGGCTGCAAAAAGGTGGGTACCAGAGAAATGGGCGATCAGATTGCAGCGCGCATCTGCCGGACAGAGGCTTAAATACAGAAATAACCCCATAAAAGGAGATCGGACATATGAAAAGTGATGCAGTAAAGACCGGTATGCAGCAGGCGCCTCACCGCTCCCTGTTTAATGCCCTTGGAATGACGGAAGAAGAGATGAAAAAGCCCATGGTGGGTATTGTAAGCTCCTACAATGAGATCGTGCCGGGCCATATGAATCTGGATAAAATTGTGGAGGCTGTAAAACTGGGCGTAGCCATGGCAGGAGGTACTCCGGTGGTGTTTCCGGCTATTGCAGTCTGCGACGGCATTGCCATGGGCCATATCGGCATGAAATATTCTCTGGTAACAAGAGACCTGATTGCAGATTCTACAGAGTGCATGGCGCTGGCCCACCAGTTTGACGCCCTTGTTATGGTTCCCAACTGCGATAAAAATGTGCCGGGACTTCTGATGGCTGCAGCCAGGATCAATGTGCCTACCGTATTTGTCAGCGGCGGCCCCATGCTGGCAGGCCACGTAAAGGGACACAAGACCAGTCTTTCCAGTATGTTTGAGGCAGTGGGTGCCTATACAGCCGGAACCATTACCGAGGAAGACGTAAAAGAATACGAGAGAAAAACCTGCCCTACCTGCGGCTCCTGCTCCGGCATGTATACAGCCAACAGCATGAACTGCTTAACAGAGGTTCTGGGAATGGGGCTTAAGGGCAACGGAACCATCCCGGCTGTTTACTCCGAACGTATTAAGCTGGCAAAGCACGCTGGCATGCAGGTTATGGAGATGTACCGCAGAAATATCCGCCCAAGGGATATTATGACAAAAGAAGCCTTTATGAATGCTATGACTATGGACATGGCCCTGGGCTGCTCCACCAACAGTATGCTCCATCTTCCGGCCATTGCTCATGAGGCGGGCGTGGATTTAAATGTGGATATTGCCAATGAGATCAGCGCCAGAACCCCGAATCTCTGCCATCTGGCTCCTGCAGGCCCTACCTATATGGAGGACTTAAACGAGGCCGGAGGCATCTATGCGGTGATGAACGAGATCAGCAAGAAGGGACTTTTAAATCTGGACTGCATGACCGTAACGGGAAAGACCGTGGGAGAAAATATAAAGAATTGTCCAAACTTAAATCCAGAGGTGATCCGCCCGGTAGAAAATCCCTACAGCCAGACCGGCGGCATCGCCATCCTAAAGGGTAATCTGGCCCCGGATTCCGCCGTGGTAAAGCGTTCTGCCGTTGCGCCTGAGATGTTAAAGCATGAAGGTCCGGCCAGAGTCTTTGACTGTGAGGAGGACGCTATTGCAGCCATCAAGGGAGGAAAGATCGTTGCGGGAGATGTAGTTGTGATCCGCTATGAAGGCCCCAAGGGCGGCCCCGGTATGAGAGAGATGCTCAATCCTACCTCCGCTATTGCAGGAATGGGACTGGGCTCTACGGTAGCTCTGATCACGGACGGACGGTTCTCCGGCGCTTCCAGAGGCGCTTCCATCGGCCATGCATCCCCGGAGGCAGCAGTGGGCGGCCCTATTGCACTGGTGGAAGAAGGGGACCGGATTTCCATTGATATTGACAATCATTCCCTGAATGTCCTTGTATCCGATGAGGAGCTGGAAGCAAGAAGGGCAAAATGGCAGCCCAGAGAACCGAAGGTGACCTCGGGGTATCTGGCAAGATATGCCTCCCTTGTGACCTCCGCGGACAAGGGCGCTATCCTTCAGGTAAAGCAGTAAGAAGATAAAATCAAAATCCCTTTGAGAAGGAGTAACAGGACTATGAGTAAATTGACGGGGGCAGAAATCGTTATTGAATGTTTAAAGGAACAGGGAGTGGATACGGTGTTTGGCTATCCGGGCGGAGCCATCCTGAATATATACGATGCGCTGTATCAGCATCAGCATGAGATTACCCATATTCTTACCTCTCATGAGCAGGGCGCTTCCCATGCGGCAGACGGATATGCCAGAGCCACAGGAAAAGTAGGAGTGTGTCTGGCTACTTCCGGCCCCGGTGCGACCAATCTGGTAACAGGAATCGCCACCGCCTATATGGACTCCGTTCCCGTAGTTGCCATTACCTGCAACGTAGCTAACAGCCTGCTGGGAAAGGACAGTTTCCAGGAGATTGATATTACAGGCGTTACCATGCCCATTACCAAGTACAATTTCATTGTAAAAGATATAAATAAGCTGGCAAAGGTGATTCGCCGTGCTTTCACGATAGCCCAGACCGGCCGTCCCGGCCCGGTGCTGATCGATATCACAAAAGATGTGACTGCGGCTGTATGTGAATATGAGCCTCAGGCTCCGGAGCCTATTGTGCGTCAGAGCGATTCCATTTTAGAGGAGGATGTGGAGCAGGCTATTTCCATGATCCGCAAAGCTCAGAAGCCCTTTATTTTTGTAGGAGGCGGAGCTGTGATCTCCAATGCATCGGAGGAATTGCGGGCATTTGCCAAAAAAATACAGGCTCCAGTGGCGGACAGCCTGATGGGAAAGGGTGCTTATGACGGCACCGATGAGCTTTATACAGGCATGGTAGGCATGCACGGCACAAAAACCTCAAATTTCGGTATCACAGAGGCAGATCTGCTGATCGTAGTGGGAGCACGCTTCAGCGACCGCGTGACGGGAAATGCCTCCAAATTTGCAAAAAATGCCAAAATTCTCCAGATTGATATTGACCGTGCGGAAATCAATAAAAATATCCATGTGGATGCCCGGATCATCGGAGACGCCAAGGTCATCTTGAGAAAGCTCAATGCCAGGCTGGATCCCATCAACCATGACGAATGGATCGCCCATATTGAGCGGATGAAGGATATGTATCCTCTGCGTTACGACAAGTCTGTGCTTACAGGGCCGTTTATCATACAGACCATCAATGAGATGACAAAGGGAGACGCTGTGATCGTCACTGAGGTGGGACAGCATCAGATGTGGGCGGCCCAGTATTATGAATACCGCTATCCCAGATCCCTTTTAACCTCCGGCGGTCTGGGAACCATGGGCTATGGCCTGGGAGCAGCCATTGGAGCCAAGATGGGCTGTAAGGACAAGACGGTGATCAATATTGCCGGAGACGGCTGCTTCCGCATGAATATGAACGAGATCGCTACTGCCACCCGTTACAATATCCCTGTGATTCAGGTGATATTAAATAATCATGTGCTGGGAATGGTGCGTCAGTGGCAGACGCTCTTTTACGGAAAGCGCTATTCCCAGACGGTGCTCAATGATGCAGTGGACTTTGTAAAGATTGCAGAGGCCATGGGCGCAAAGGCGTACCGTGTGACCCAGAAGGAGGAGCTGGAGCCGGTTTTAAGAGAGGCCATCAGCCTGAATATTCCCGTTGTGATCGACTGTCAGATCGGCTGTGATGACAAGGTATTTCCCATGGTATCTCCGGGAGCACCCATTGCAGATGCCTTTGATGATACAGATTTGAAAATTGGATAGTAAATATACAGCCGGCAGGAAGATATTAAGTCGCCTTCCTGATCTGGCTGTATTTTTTTGGAAATACTAAGAGAAAAGAAAAAATATTCTGAAATTTATGCTTGAAAATTTCGTAAAAAAGGAGTATAGTGTTTTCAACGCATTATCACTACATCATGATAAAGCGAATATAGGTGGACAGTCTGCATAGTGAAAAACTGTCTGCATATATATAAATACAGGTGCAGGGCAAAAAATGAAAGGCACCCAGAATAAGGAGGAGACAGGATGAGCAGAGTTTATAATTTTTCCGCAGGTCCGGCTGTGCTGCCGGAGGCTGTTCTGAAGGAAGCTGCAGCAGAGATGCTGGATTACAGAGGCACTGGAATGTCAGTGATGGAGATGAGCCACCGTTCAAAATCATACGATGACATTATCAAGGCTGCGGAATCAGATCTGCGGGACCTTTTACAGATTCCTGATAATTACCGGGTGCTTTTCATGCAGGGCGGCGCATCCCAGCAGTTCGCCATGGTTCCCATGAACCTGATGAAGAACCGGGTAGCAGATTACATTATCACCGGACAGTGGGCGAAAAAGGCCCATAAGGAAGCCGGGATGTACGGACAGGCAAATGCTGTTGCATCCAGTGCAGACAAGACATTTTCCTATATTCCTGACTGTTCCGATCTTCCCATTTCAGAAAATGCGGACTATGTGTATATCTGTGAGAACAACACCATTTACGGAACCAAGTTCTGGACCCTTCCCAATACAAAGGGCAAGGATCTGGTGGCAGACCAGTCTTCCTGCTTCTTATCTGAGCCGGTGGATGTGACGAAATACGGCCTTATTTTTGCAGGTGCCCAGAAAAATGTAGGACCTGCAGGAACGGTCATTGCCATTATCAGAGAGGATCTGATCCGAGAGGATGTACTGGATGGAACCCCCACCATGCTGCGCTACAAGACCCATGCGGATGCAGGCTCCCTGTACAACACCCCCCCTACCTACGGCATTTATATCTGCGGCAAGGTATTTAAGTGGCTAAAGGAAATGGGCGGTCTGGAGGAAATGAAAAAGCGCAACGAGAAGAAGGCAAAGCTTCTCTATGATTTCCTGGATCAGAGCCGTCTCTTTAAGGGAACTGTGGAAAAGAAGGATCGTTCCCTTATGAATGTGCCCTTTATCACGGGAAATGAGGAAATGGACGCGCTTTTTGTAAAGGAGTCTAAGGCAGCGGGTCTTGAAAACTTAAAGGGACACCGTACCGTAGGAGGCATGAGAGCCAGCATTTACAATGCAATGCCCATGGAGGGCGTGGAGAAGCTGGTAGCCTTTATGGATGAGTTTGAGAAGAAATGGGGGCAGGGGAAATGAAAAAGATTCAGTGCTTAAATCCAATTGCTGCCTGCGGAACCGAGCTGTTCCCGGCAGATTATACCTTTACCGATCAGATGGCAGGGGCAGATGCGGTTCTGGTGCGCAGCGCCTCCATGCATGAGCTGGAGCTTCCGGAAGGACTTCTGGCCGTAGGCCGTGCCGGAGCCGGTGTGAATAATATCCCTCTGGATGAATGTGCCAAAAAGGGAATCGTGGTATTTAATACTCCGGGAGCCAATGCAAACGGCGTAAAGGAGCTGGTTTTGGCAGGGCTCTTCCTGGCTTCCAGAGATATTGCAGGAGGACTTGCATGGTGTAAGGAAAATGCCGCAGATCCCCAGATTGCGAAGACAACGGAAAAGAGCAAAAAGGCCTTTGCAGGCTGTGAAATAAAGGGAAAGAAATTGGGTGTCATCGGTCTTGGAGCCATCGGCGCAGAAGTGGCAAACGCAGCTACCCATCTGGGAATGGATGTATATGGCTATGATCCCTATATCTCTGTTAATGCCGCCTGGAGGATTTCCAGAAATGTAAAGCATATTACCAATGTGGACACCATTTTCCAGGAGTGTGATTACATAACCGTTCATGTGCCGCTTATGGAGTCTACAAAGGGCATGATCAATAAAGAAAAGCTGGACATGATGAAGGACGGCGTGGTAGTATTAAACTTTGCCAGAGACACACTGGTAAATGATGACGATATGGCAGAGGCTCTTGCATCCGGCAAGGTGGCCCGCTATGTAAGCGACTTCCCCAACCCCAAAGCAGCCAATATGGATCGTGTGATCCTGACGCCTCATCTGGGAGCATCCACAAAGGAGTCTGAGGATAACTGTGCAGTGATGGCTGTTAAAGAGCTGACGGATTATCTGGAAAATGGAAACATCCGTAATTCCGTGAATTTCCCGGCCTGCGATATGGGTGTATGCCAGGCAGAAAGCCGGATCGCGGTGCTCCATATGAATATCCCAAATATGATTGGACAGATTACGGGAATTCTGGCAGCCCAGGGCGTAAATATTACGGACATGACAAATAAGAGCCGTGATAAGTATGCTTATACGCTTCTGGATCTGGAGCATAAGCCGGAAGCGGCTACCATTGAGAAATTAAAAGCCATCGAGGGTGTGCTCAGGGTGCGTAAGGTAAAATAAGTGATAATGAAGCCTGTGATGTTAAGGCATCGGCAGTGTAAATGTAAGAGCCTTCATGGCCAAACGGCTGTGGGGGCTTTTTGACCCCTGTGATCAGCCGGCCGGCTGTGAGGGCTTTTTAAGTCTCTGGCCTCTGCGGACAGGGAGAATAGAAAGAGGAGAAAAATTATGGCAGCAGTAAAACCATTTATCTGTATCAGACCCAGGGGGGAGATGGCGGCCCGTACAGCGGCCCTCCCCTATGATGTATATAATCGACAGGAGGCCTGTGAGGCCGTCAAGGGGAACCCATATTCATTTTTAAATATTGACCGTCCGGAGACACAGTTTCCGGCAGAGGTAGACACATATGATGACCGGGTATATGAAAAGGCCAGGGAGCTTCTTGACAGCCAGATCAAAGAGGGCATATATGTAACAGATCCCGATCCTGCCTACTATCTGTATGAGCTTACCATGGATGGACGCAGCCAGACCGGGATCGTGGCCTGCTGCGCAGTGGATGACTATATAAACGGGGTCATCAAAAAGCATGAGAATACCAGAGAGGATAAGGAGCAGGACCGCATCCGCCATGTGGATGCCACCAACGCCCATACAGGCCCTATTTTTCTGGCTTACCGCCGGCAGGAGGAATTAAAACATCTGGTGGAGCAGGCAAAAAAGGAGGAGGCTCTGTATGATTTTGTATCAGAGGACGGTATCCGCCACAGGGTATGGAAAATGGGTGATCCTGAGATGGTAAAGGCAGCAGAGGAGGCCTTTGAGAAGCTTCCTGCGGCCTATATTGCAGACGGCCACCACAGAGCGGCTTCAGCCGTCAAGGCGGGACTTAAAAGACGGCAGGAAAACCCGGACTACACGGGAAAAGAGCCCTTTAACTATTTTCTGTCCGTTCTGTTCCCTGATGATGAGCTGATGATCCTGCCCTATAACCGGGTGGTAAAGGACTTAAATGGTCTGGGAAAAGAGGAATTTTTAAAGAAAGCAGAAGAAAAATTTGAGATTCAGCTTTTGGGTAAGGAGGCCTTTGCCCCGGCTCAGAAGGGAACTTTTGGAATGTATCTGGAGGGAGAATGGTACGGTCTGAAGATAAAGCCGGAATACAAAAGCCAAGATCCTGTAGCAGGGCTGGACGTATCCATTCTTCAGGATCAGCTTTTAGGGCCTGTTCTTGGAATCGGTGATCCGAGAACAGACCGCAGAATTGATTTTATCGGAGGAATCCGGGGATTAAAGGAGCTGGAGCGCAGAGCGGACAGCGATATGAAGCTTGCATTTTCCATGTATCCTACCTCCATTACAGAGCTTTTGGCAGTGGCGGATGCAGGACAGCTGATGCCGCCTAAATCCACCTGGTTTGAGCCAAAGCTCAGAAGCGGGCTGTTTATCCATCGCCTGTCATAGATGGAGCCGGAGAACTGCCTTCTTTCGGGGAACTGCCTTCTTCGGGGGGATTGCCGCCCCTTTGTGGATCCGCTTCCTTCATGCCATAGACGCGGATCCATTCCTTGGTGCCCTCTACCTTGACTGTTTCACAGCGGCTGCGTTCCAGAAACTGGATCAGCCCATAGCAGTCGATCCACACCTCCTTTCCCTCCTGGCGGCGGGCTTCGTCAAAGATCAGCTCCAGTCCGAAATGGAGGTGTGGTGTGTCGATGTTGTTGGTATTTTCCGTAGTGCTGTAGCCGGTGCGGCCCAGATAGCCGATCACGTCTCCGGCCTGGACATAGGAACCCTGAGAGAGATTGGACTGGTAGGGGTAGTTTTTGCGCAGATGGGCGTAGTAATAGTAACGTTTCTGATCCAGGCTGCGGATCCCAATCCTCCAGCCGCCATAGGGGTTCCAGCCAATGGCTTCCACATAGCCGGACTCTACGGCGATAATGGGGGTTCCTACCTGCCCCATCATGTCATGGCCCAGGTGCTGGCGCTTAAAGCCATAGCTTCTTGCTGCCCCGAAATCATCATAATCATTGTAGGGAAAGCCCTTGGCGATGGGAGAAAAGGCTTTCAGGCCGTATTTTGTGACCCAGATGGTGCCAGAGTCCTGATTCTGATTTTCAGAGACATATTCCGGCGGGGCTTCGCTTACAGGGATTTCCGCTTTAAATACTCCTACCATTCCGTCCAGGACGGCTCCGTATGCTTCTCTGTAGTAGTCAAAGTTCTTCGATTTTTCTTTCAGTGTGTCCATTGTCGTTTCACCCTTTAATACCGCTTCTGCCATGGCTTCCATATCCTTTGGCCGGTAGGAGGAAAAATCTCCGCCGTACCGGCTGCCAAGGAGAGCAAGAAGATCGACCCAGTTTAGATGGATCGGGCTTTGAACGGTATCTACATCATAGCGGAAGGCCTGATTTAAGGCTTCGGCTGTTACATTAAAATCCACCCACTTTATACTGCTTTTTGCCGGGGCTTTTGAGGCATCGGAGGAAGATGCCAAAGGGCGGCCGGAAAGAACGTTTAAGGCTTTTTGGTGAAAGGCCGGAAAAAGGCCGGAGAACAGAAATACAAGTGCTGCAAGCTCCGCCCAAATGACCGCCTGGGAGTGCTTGTGGAAAAAACTGGAAATATGGGAAATAAAATGAGGGAAAAGCTTCATCAAAAGTACCTCTTTAGAATAAGGTCCTGAGAACAGTCTATGGGGCGGGATGGGAAAATATGATGGTGGGGAAGAGACGGCCAAATTAAATTGAGAAAATGATGCGTATGTGGTAAAATAAGGACAGAATGCGAGCCATGTGGGGTTGTATGAGGCGGCATAGGACAAGGAGGAGTAAACGTGGAAAATTTTGAATTTTATGCACCGACGCGGATGATTTTTGGAAAGGATACCCATCTTAAGGTGGGAAAGCTGATCCGGGAGTATGGCTTTAAGAAGGTTCTCATTCATTTTGGCGGAGGAAGCGTGAAGCGGACGGGTCTTCTTGATACGGTTTGCAGGTCATTGGAGGAAGAAGGGATCGGATATGTGCTGCTAGGAGGCGTTCAGGCCAATCCGGTTCTTTCCATGGCAAGAAAGGGTATTGAGCTGTGCCGGAGGGAACAGGTAGATTTTATCCTGGCAGTAGGCGGAGGAAGCGTGATCGATTCCTCCAAGTGCATAGCAGACGGCGTAGGGAATCCTGATGTGGATGTATGGAAATTCCATATGAAGGAAGCTGTTCCGAAGAAGGCCCTCCCTGTTGGTGTTATTCTTACATTGGCTGCCGCAGGCAGTGAGATGAGCGCCTCCTGCGTGATCACCAACGAGGAAAACGGCCTAAAGAGAGGCTTTAACAGTGTGACTCACAGGCCTTTATTTTCCATCTGCAACCCGGAATTGACCTATACGGTAAATGCCTTCCAGACAGGCTGCGGCACAGTGGATATTATGATGCATACTCTGGAGCGGTATTTCAGTCTGGGACATGATACAAGCCTTACAGACCGTATGGCGGAGGGACTGTTAAAGGCTGTGATCGAAGCAGGAAGGATTGTCCACGAAAATCCGGAGGATTATGAGGCAAGAGCAGCCCTTATGTGGGCCGGAAGCCTTTCCCACAATGACCTGACCGGAGCTGGAAGACAGGTATTTATGCCGGTTCATCAGTTAGAGCATGAACTGTCGGGAATGGACGACGGGATCGCCCATGGCGCAGGCCTGTCGGCTCTCTGGGCTTCCTGGGCCAGATATGTATATCAGAATGATGTGAATCGTTTTGCGCAGTATGCAGTGAATGTATGGAATCAGGAGATGGATTTTGAGCATCCAGAGCGTACGGCACTGGCCGGTATCCGGGAAACCGAAGATTACTTTAAATCCCTGGATATGCCGGTGAGCTTAAAGGAACTGGGCGTGGATCCTGCATCCTTTAAGGTGATGGCAGAAAAATGCTCCGGAGGTGGAGCACGCAGGCTGACAGGCATCCGGGAACTGGATGAGGAAGACATGATCCGCATCTATGAGATGGCTCTGGGTGAATAATGCCGGAATAAAAAGAGGGCTGTTGCGAAAGCAGATGGATGATCTGCTGGAGCAGCAGCCTCTTTTTATTTACAGAACGGGATATGGGGACGGAAAATAGCTGTTTGCAGCCAGCCTGATCATAGGCGGGCCGGGGAGAAGACGTTTTTACAGATCAATGATCTCCTGGTCATCGGGCACATGGAGGTCGCCGTGGTAATATATGCGTCCTTCTGCCGTATAGAGCGCCTTGCGTTCAGAGATCCGTTTATCTTCGGTGTGCCATAGAAGCAGATGGGGGATTTTAAGCTCTTCGGCCAGTTCACAGGCCTCCTTTACGGTGCTGTGATGCTTTTCATATGGTTTAAAGCGGTCTCTGTCTTCGTAGAGGCAGAAGGCCTCGTGGAGCAGCCAGGAGCTTTCCTTTACAATGGATACACATTCGCGGTTTAATGGTTCATCTCCGGCGAATGTGAGCTTTTTCCCGTTTTTTAAAACGGTGGTGAAACCGAATTGCTTTGCTTTCGTAGACAGAATATCAAAAAATGTCACATCATAATCCAGAATGTGTACGGTTTCTCCATCCTCTACAGGAACAAGGAAAATCCGTTCTCCGATCATGTTGTAAAATTTTCCCTGCAGTGTCAGGCGGCAGAGGGTGGAAATGGTTTCGGTAAGCTCCGGGTGGCAGTAGATCTGAAGCTGTCCCCGATAGGCATCTTTTTTCATGGCGGCAGCAATCATGCGGATCAACCATACGATCCCCAGAATGTGATCCGTGTGCTCATGGGTCACGAAAATATGGTGGATATGAGAAAGATCCACATTCATTTCTTCCAGAATCTTAAGGATTCCGTTTCCGCCTCCGGCGTCGACCATAAAAAATTCATCCTCATCTTTTAAGGCAAAGCAGGTATTGTAGCAGTGCACTGCCTGGGCGTTTCCAGTTCCGAATACATATAATTTTTCCATAGATTTTCCTTTCCAAAAGAGTTTATCATAAATTTTTAAATCATGTTTTATGGGAAAAACTTTAAAATATGCTACAAATATGGTACTATAATCCTAGCGAAATTGCAATAAGTGTACAGTTTTGAGTTTCCGCATTTCGCACCGCACCCTGCACACCAGACTCCAGGGCACACTGCAAAATGCGGAAACTCAAACAATCGACGTACGGGGGAATGTATTATGAGAGACGTGGCATATCTGCAGCTTCTGGCGCGGGAATTTCCTTCTGTGAAGGAAGCGACAGGGGAAATCGTAAATCTGATGGCAATTTGCAGTCTGCCTAAGGGAACGGAGTATTTTTTCAGCGATCTTCATGGAGAATATGAAGCCTTTATTCATCTGCTTCGGTCTTCCTCCGGCATTATCAGGGAGAAGATCAAGGAAACTTTTGGATATGTGATCCCGGAGGAGGAGCAGCTGCAGCTGGCAAACCTGATCTATTATCCGGAGCGCCATCTGCCCAGGATGATGAAGCAGGGCAGATATACGGAGGACTGGCAGCGTATCACCATTTACCGGCTGGTACAGATCTGCCGGGAGGTGGCATCCAAGTATACCCGTTCCAAGGTCCGCAAAAAGATGCCGAAGGAATATGCATATACCATTGATGAACTGCTTCATGTGGATGGAAATGATGAAAATAAAAAGCTTTATTACAATGAGATTATCCATTCGATCATAGATACCAGTATTGCGGATAAGTTTATAGCAGCGCTCTGCCGGCTGATCCAGAATCTTACCATTGATAATCTCCATATTATTGGGGATATTTTTGACAGAGGCCCCAGGGCGGATATCATTATGCAGGAGCTGATGAGCTTCCATGATGTGGATATCCAGTGGGGAAATCACGATATTTCCTGGATGGGGGCTGCTGCGGGCAATCTGGCCTGTATCTGCAATGTACTGCGGATCGCTATAAGCTACAACAGCTTTGATGTGCTGGAGGATGGCTACGGTATCAATCTGCGCCCGCTTTCCATGTTTGCGGCGCGGGTATATCAGGATGATCCGTGCGAGCGTTTTATGCCCAGGATCCTGGATGAAAATCTTTACGACGCAGTGGATTCCGGACTGGCTGCCAGGATGCACAAGGCAATCGCTGTCATTCAGTTCAAGGTGGAAGGAGCTATGATCATGCGCCATCCGGAGTATGGGATGGAGGACCGGCTCCTGCTTCCGGCTGTGGATTATGAAAAGGGAACCGTAACGATCGGGGGAAAGACCTATCCCATGCTGGATACCAATTTCCCGACGATCGATCCGAGAAATCCGCTGGAACTTACAAGGGGGGAGAAGGAGCTTCTGCGGGTGCTGTCCGCTTCCTTCCGCCACAGCGAGGTTCTTCACCGTCATGTGCGTTTCCTCTATTCCCACGGGAGCATTTACACCTGCTGCAATTCCAACCTTCTTTACCATGGCTGTATTCCCATGAGAAAGGATGGTACCTTTGAAGGGATTACCTTTGGAGGAAAGGAATACAGAGGAAAAGAACTGATGGATTACTTGGGCCGTCAGATCCACAACGCCTATTTTATGCCGGACGGACAGCAGGAAAAGCAGGAAGCATTGGATCTTATGTGGTACCTCTGGTGCGGAGCCAAGTCTCCTGTGTTCGGTAAGGATAAGATGACCACATTTGAACATTATTTTGTAGAAGATAGGGCAGCGCATAAGGAAAATATGAATCCTTACTATAAGCTCAGCGAGAGCGAAGAGGTCTGCTGCCGTATCTTAGAGGAGTTCGGCCTCCCGGTGGAGGACTCCCATATTATCAACGGCCATGTGCCTGTAAAGCTGAAGGACGGTGAAAAGCCGGTAAAAGCAGGCGGAAAGCTCTTTATCATTGACGGAGGGCTGTCAAAGGCTTATCAGAGCACCACAGGCATTGCGGGCTATACGCTGATTTATAATTCCCATCAGCTGTCGCTGGCAGAGCATATGCCCTTTGATCCTAAAAAGGACAGTACGCCCAAGGTATCTATGGTTGAGAGGATGCCCCGCCGGATTATGGTGGCAGATACGGACAAGGGACGGGAGCTCAAGGCACAGATTGCGGATTTAAAAGAACTGGTGGCAGCATACCGGGAAGGCTTAATAAAAGAAAGGGCAGAATAGATGACCAAAAATGAATTTTTACAGGGATTAAAGGAAGAGCTTGAGGGACGTGTGACCCATTCAGCCATTCAGGAAAATATCCGATACTATGATGATTATATTTCTCAGGAGGTGTTAAAGGGAAGTACAGAAGAGGAAGTGACAGAAAGCCTGGGAGGCCCCAGGATTATTGCCAGAACCATTGTGGATGCGGCATATGATACGGAGGATCGTCCGGACGGCTATGATGAATACGGCTCCGGTCCGGCAGAGGAGAGGGCAGCAGGCGCCGGTTCCCGGAGTCCCTTTGGCAGTCAGGGAAACGAGCAGGAAAACCCCTATACCGGACACAGCCATATTCATTTTCTGGATTTCAGTAAGTGGTATGTGCGCCTGGGCGCAGGCCTTGTAGTATTTTGTGTAATTTTTCTTATAATGAGCGTCTTTTTCGGCATCGTAGGCCTGGCTGGCTTTATACTGGCCCACATCTGGCCGGTTCTTGTGATACTTATGATCATATGGATGTTCAGAGGGCCGAGGAGATAGATGGAAAATAGAGGTAATTCCACGCTTTTCCATTGACAAATCCTGACAGAAAGAATATACTTTATTACGTTGTGTAACAATTTTGTAACAATTACAGCCGATTCAGGTATTCTAAAAGTCAGGGGAGTTAAGATTTGAAGCTGGATGTATTTCGCAGGCTTGCAGTGAAGGCTGCAGCAGGAGTATGTATTTTCGCAGGACTTATGATGATGGATCCGCAGGAGAGCATGGCGGCGGCCAGGACAGAGGTGCAGACCCGATCCTCTTATATGGTGACCATTGAGGCTCCATCTGTGGATGTATATACATATAAAAGCAAGGATTCCAAAACCGTAGGTCAGGTAAAAAGAGGACAGACTTATGAGGTGCTTAAAAAGGAACAGGACGGCTGGGTACAGATCCGCATGGGAAACCGGGAGGGATACATTTCTGCGGCAGGAAATGCCTCTCTGGTAGAAAAGAACCGTCAGACTGTGGACAGCGGGGCCAGACAGCGGCGGGAAGTAGTGGAATTTGCTCTTCAGTTTCTGGGAGGCGAATATAAATACGGCGGAACCGATCCGAACAAGGGAGTAGACTGCTCCGGTTTTACACGATATGTCATGAAGTATGGCGCTTCTGTGGAGATTCCTCATTCTTCCACAGGACAGGCTGCCTGCGGAACGGAAGTTTCCGAAGAAGAGATGCAGCCAGGAGACCTGATCTTTTACAGCAGTCCCTTTGGCAGGATCAATCATGTGGCTATGTATGCGGGAAACGGGCAGGTTGTTCATGCTTCTACAGAAGAAACAGGCATTAAGCTGTCTCCTTATAATTACCGGGAGCCTGTGAAGATTGTAAGTGTTTTGGAGTAAATCTTAAAAAAATATAAACAGGTTGACGAAAATCTTATGTATGTTATAATAAAATCGTAATGAACGTAACAAATATGTAACAATTCAAATCGGATTTGTAATAAACGGGGATGACGAAGAACATGCATAATTTTTTCAGGAAACTGGTTGGAACAGGTGTTGTGTGCGGGATGCTGGTATTTGCGGCTCCTCTTACTTCTATGGCAGCCATTGAGCCGGGATTTGCAGCAGGTACGTATGTGGCGACCGTGACAGCGGAAAGCGTAAATATCAATAAGAGCCGCGACAGCGAGGAGGTTCTTTTTACAGCGAAGGCCGGCAGTACATATGAAGTATTAGAGGACTGCGGAGACGGCTGGATGAAGGTTCGGGTTCACGATACAGAAGGATATCTTCCGGTTTCTGAAAATGCAGTGGTGGAAGAGGCAGAGGAAGGCGAGATCGCCATGATCCAGAAGGAGGCCAGGGAGTCATCCGCTTCCTATAAGAGACAGCAGCTTGCAGACTATGCTCTGCAGTTTGTAGGAGGCCCCTATCAATACGGCGGGAGCGATCCCCATACAGGTGTGGACTGCTCCGGCTTTACCAGATATGTGTATCAGCACGGTGCAGGCATTACATTAAACCGTTCTTCCAGAGGACAGGCTCTTCAGGGAAAAGAAATCAGTGCAGATCAGATGCGTCCGGGAGATCTTCTGTTTTACGGAAGCAAAAGCAACATTGACCATGTTGCCATGTATATTGGAGAAGGAAAGATCGTCCACGCTTCTACGGAGCGCACAGGCATTACGATTTCCAACTGGAATTACAGAAATCCGGTAAAGATCAGAAGTATTATGGAGTAGATTACGGGGGAAACCCACGCACGGTTCGGATTCCGTGCAAAGGATTAGGATAAAAAGATAGAGAGAAAGGCCGGGATAGGGGAGCTATCTTGGCCTTTTCTCAAAGGGGAGTATAAATAATTAATAAGGATGAGGGTGCAGCTTAAGGGAAACTGCATTACCTCATACTCATTTATAATACAAAAATTTCAAAAAAGCAACCGCTTTGAGGAATTTGTATAAAACCACAGTTTTCCGCCATACTAGAGGGTGTATCGTAAACCATCCCGGCGGCGGAAATTGTTTCGCCTGTCAGGAAAACCATTTCAGGAGGTATTTGCCATGTCAAGCAGAAATGACAACATGAACAGCTACAGCAACAGCCAGAATAACGCACAGAACAACAGCCGTAATAACTCTTCCAACAACGCGTCTAACAATGCATCCAACAGCCGTTCTAAAAACAACATGAAGAATTCCGCTGAGAATAAGTACGAGAACTGCGGAAGAAACAACGCAAGAAACGATTCTAACGACTGATCTTTGAGATCAGAAAGATAGGCATCCGCATAAAAATGGCATCTGCAGAGAGAACTCTTTTTGCAGATGCCGTTTTTTTAGGCTTCTTCGTGAGGAACCTGTCCGGAGCAGACGCATATACTACAGTAGGACACGCCACAGACAGAAGGAAAACAGAAAGCGGGGTGGAGTGATGAATGATTTTCCGATGATCTCGTACAGACAGCTTGATCAATGGATGGAGCAGGGAAACGTCCGCCTCCTGGCAGATGTGAGAGAACCGTGGATGTATGGTGAGAACCGCATTTTGGGCAGTGTGAATATACCATATGAAGAGGTAAGAGAACGTTTGGAAGAGTTTCCCAGACAGGGCATGATCGTATGTTACTGCGACCGCGGCGCCAAGAGCATGGTGGTCTGCAGAGACCTCTGGCGCCTGGGATATGAGGTGTCTGATCTGGCAGGAGGAATGTTGGATTACAGGGGGAAATACGTTGACAGAAGACCTCTGTGGGATTTAAAATAGAGGAAACACTTCAGGACGGCGTGAAAACAGGCGGGAGCCCGTGCGTCAAGCTCGCTTGTAAGCACGGGTTCCCGCCTGTTTTCACATCGGATGAACATTCGATGCTTCTTGTCCGGCCCACAGCCGGACAAGAAGCCCCATCCTGAAACGCCTCACCTTACTACGAAAAAAGAAAGGAACCATCATCTCATGAAATTATTATTCGCATCTGATATTCACGGCTCTGCTTTTTACTGCAGGAGACTGTTAGATATTTATAAAGAATCCGGTGCCTCCCGGCTGGTGCTGCTGGGAGACATTCTGTATCATGGCCCAAGAAATGACCTTCCAAAGGAATATGCTCCCAAAGAAGTCATTGCCATGCTGAATCCATTAAAGAACCAGATCTATGCTGTTCGGGGAAACTGTGATACGGAGGTTGATCAGATGGTTCTGGAATTCCCCATTCTGGCAGATTATGCCCTTTTTTCTGTGGAGGGAAAGACCCTTTATGCTACCCACGGACACATTTTTAATCAGGACAATCTTCCGCCTATGCAGGAAGGCGATATTCTCATACACGGCCATACCCATCTGTTAAAGGCTGAGGAGACAGAGGGAGACTGCGGCAGGATCAGGGTGTTAAATCCCGGTTCCGTGTCCATTCCTAAGGGAGGAAATCCGCATACATATGGTATTTTGGAGGACGGCGTATTTACCATCCGTACACTGGACGGTGAAGCGGTTAAGGAAATGAAATTGTAAAAGAGAGGAGAACCAGTTGAAGCAGACTTATGAACTGATCGCCCCCTGCCATTTCGGCCTGGAGGCAGTACTAAAAAAAGAAATCCTGGATCTGGGATATGAGATCGCTTCTGTAGAAGATGGAAGAGTAACCTTTATCGGAGATGACGAGGCAATCTGCAGAGCCAATGTATTTTTAAGGACAGCAGAACGCGTTTTATTGAAGGCAGGCAGCTTTAAGGCAGAAACCTTTGAAGAACTGTTTCAGGGCACCAGAGCCATTGCATGGGAGAAACTGATCCCGGAGGATGGAAAATTCTGGGTGGCAAAGGCGTCCTCCATCAAGAGCAAGCTGTTCAGCCCCTCCGATATTCAGTCTATTATGAAAAAAGCCATGGTAGAGCGGATGAAGAGCCATTACAAGGTGACCTGGTTTCCGGAAAATGGAGCCAGCTTCCCTCTGCGGGTTTTTCTGTACAAGGATATTGTAACCATTGGAATTGACACCAGCGGAGATTCCCTTCACAAAAGGGGGTATCGTACTCTTACAAGCAAGGCACCCATTACAGAAACACTGGCGTCGGCCCTGATTCTTTTAACACCCTGGAATAAGGATCGGATCCTGGTAGATCCTTTCTGCGGCAGCGGCACCTTCCCCATTGAAGCCGCTATGATCGCCGCCAATATAGCTCCGGGCATGAACCGGTCGTTCCTGGCGGAGGACTGGAAAAATATTATCGGGCGCAAATGCTGGTATGAGGCTATGGATGAGGCAAACGATCTGGTGGATGACAGCGTACAGGTCGATATTCAGGGCTATGATATTGACGGGGATATCGTAAAGGCGGCCCGCTTAAATGCCCAGTCTGCAGGTGTGGACCATATGATCCATTTCCAGCAGCGGCCCGTAAGCGCTTTAAGCCATCCGAAAAAATACGGCTTTATTATTTCCAATCCTCCTTACGGAGAGCGAATTGAAGAGAAGAAAAATCTTCCGGCCCTCTACAGGGAAATCGGAGAGCGGTTTGCTGCTCTGGACGCCTGGTCTATGTACCTGATCACATCCTATGAGGATACGGAAAAATGCATTGGGCGCAAGGCGGATAAGAACCGCAAGATCTATAACGGTATGCTGAAAACCTATTTCTATCAGTTTATGGGGCCGAAGCCTCCCAGACGCAGCCAGGAGAAGAAAATTGATAAACAGGAATAGGAGGGCTTTGGGGGCTGTTTTGGCCGTTTGCATAGCTGTTATGACGGCAGGCTGCGCTGTTTTGGCAGATAAAAGGAGTCCGGATAGTTCGTTCGGATATGAAGATGTCCGCGAGCAGGAAACAGAACAAACGGAGCAGAGCCTTTCTGCCCTTCCGGAGATGGGAGAGAAGGATGCTTCCTGCCAGATTTGGAACCGGGGGCTTCCTGAGGATACAATTCTGCCCCGTTCCTATGATTACAGGGAGGAAGGACGTGCGCCCCAGATTGGAAATCAGGGCTCTCTTGGAACCTGCTGGGCCTTTGCCTCCCTGACGGCACTGGAATCGTCGCTTCTTCCTGAGAAGAATGAGTCATTTTCAGTGGATCATATGTCCATGCATAATAATTATACGCTGGGACAGGATGAAGGCGGAGAATATACCATGTCCATGGCATATCTTCTGGGCTGGCAGGGACCCGTGTGGGAATCTGAGGACCCTTATGGAGACGGCGTTTCCCCCTGCGGCCTGAAGCCCAGGCTTCATGTACAGGAAATCCAGATCCTTCCGTCTAAGGATTATGAGGCGATCAAGAGGGCCGTATATCTGGAGGGAGGAGTTCAAAGTTCCCTTTATACTTCCATGCAGGATTATGACAGTGAATCCGTGTATTACAACCGGGATACGAATTCCTACTGCTATGTGGGAACGAACGAGCCGAACCATGATTCCGTTATCATCGGCTGGGATGATGATTATCCAAAGGAAAATTTCAATATGGACCTGGAGGGGGACGGAGCATTTATCTGTACCAACAGCTGGGGAGAAAACTTTGGCGATGAAGGCTATTTTTATGTGTCATATTACGATACCAATATCGGCGTTCACAACATTGTATACACCGGGGCAGAGTCGGCAGAGCTTTATGAAAAGATCTATCAGAGCGACCTGTGCGGCTGGGTAGGGCAGATCGGCTATGGTCGGGATACCGTCTGGGTGGCCAATACCTTCCGGGCAGGTGAGAAGGAAGAACTGGAAGCAGCCGGATTTTATGCGACCGGACCCGATACGGAGTATGAAATGTATCTGGCCAGATATCTGCCGGAAGTACAGGAGGGGATTTCCGGGGCTGAAAAGGAAAGCCAGAGCGCCCGTATGGATCGGGCTTTGAATGACCGAAGGCTCATAGCCAGGGGAAAACTGATGTATTCCGGCTATTATACGGTTCCTTTTGATGAAAAAATACTATTGGATGCAGGAGAAAAATTTGCTATAATAGTTAAAATAAAAACTCCGGATACTGTTCATCCGGCAGCGATCGAATATGATGCCGGAGACGGGATCGCCAGAGTCGATCTTACAGACGGAGAAGGATATCTGAGCCATGACGGCAGCCTCTGGGAGCATGTGGAGGAAACTCAGAAATGCAACCTCTGCCTGAAGGCATATACCAATACAAAAGGATAGAGGATTATGGAACAGAAGATCATTTTTGCAACAGGAAATCAGGGAAAAATGAGGGAGATCCGGGCCATTTTGTCTGATCTGGGGCTTCCGGTGCTGTCCATGAAGGAGGCGGGAGTTTCTTTGGATATTACAGAAGATGGAACGACTTTTGCCGAAAATGCCCGTATCAAGGCCAGAGCGGTCTGGGAGCATACAGGCGGGATCGTATTGGCAGATGATTCCGGTCTGGCAGTGGATTATATCGGCGGCGAGCCGGGCGTTTATTCTGCGCGGTATATGGGAGAAGATACCTCCTATGAGATTAAAAACAGAACTATCATAGACCGGCTTTTGGGAGCAGAGGGAAAGGAGCGGAGCGCCCGCTTTGTCTGCAATATTGCAGCTGTGCTGCCCGATGGACGAGTGATCCAGACAGAGGCATATATGGAAGGTGTGATCGCAAAGGAACCTGCCGGAACGGGCGGCTTTGGTTATGATCCTATCCTGTATCTTCCTGAATTTGGAAAAACCTCTGCGGAACTTACCATGGAGGAGAAAAACAGGATCAGCCACAGAGGAAAGGCATTAGAGGCCATGAAGAGCGCGCTGAAGCAGGAGATTTCGGTGACAGGTGGGAGAACGGCGTAAGATAAAGGAAGGAAACAGGGGATGAAAATACTGATTGTCAGTGATACGCACAGAAAAGATGGAAATCTCCAGTGGGTCATGGAAAAGGAAAAACCTTTTGATATGCTGATCCATCTGGGAGACGCCGAGGGAAGCGAGTATTACATCACACACTGGGCAGATCCGGGCTGTGAACTGGAGATGGTCCTGGGGAATAATGACTTCTTTTCCAATCTGGAGCGGGAACGTGATCTTATGATCGGAAAATACAAAACGCTTTTAACCCATGGCCATTACTACCATGTGTCTTTAAGCACAGAGTATTTAAAAGAAGAGGCAAGGTCAAGAGATTTTGATATCGCTATGTTCGGTCACACCCACCGGCCTTTTTTTGAGATTGACCGGAAGAAGGGACAAAAAGATCTGATCGTGCTTAATCCCGGAAGCCTGTCTTACCCCAGGCAGGAGGGCAGACGGCCGTCCTATATGATCATGGAGATTGGGGAGGACGGAGAGGCGGCATTTAACCACTATTATCTGTAAACAGGAGAGAACTGCTTTTTAGAGAGCGGTTCTTTTTTTATAGGAATGATAGTTGGGGCGACTGCGCCTGCAGGAACCGGTATTTGCTGGCAGTTAGGGAACGGCGTCTGAAAAAAAGGAATATTTTTAAGAGTTGACAATACAATATTTGTATGATATGATTAAAAACATAAAAGAAATGGAACGTGAATAGTTGAATTTTGACAAAGCTTATATATGCTCATAATTGGTTGAGCGTTTCTACCAACTACCGCAAATAGTTGTCTATAAGTTTTCACGGCGGGAGTGTCTGTGAAAGCATGAAGGCAGCGGTGGTTTTTTTGTGCGGATAGAGAGTAAAAATCTGGAAAATGGTGTTTCAGAGCTCAGAAAGGAGGCACAGAGCTTCATGGAAGGAAAGAGCAGCAGACAGGACAGTAGCTCCTTAATAGAGCGGATTCTGGCGGCTTCGGGTGAAAGAAGGGCAGGTCTGGTGTTAAAGGGCGCCAGGATAGTGAATGTATTTACCGGGGAGCTGGAGGAAGCCGATGTGGCAATAGAAGGCGGATACATCGCAGGAGTCGGTTCCTATGAGGGAGAAATGGAGGTGGATCTGTCAGGAAAGATTATCTGCCCAGGTTTTATAGACGGTCACATTCATTTGGAAAGCTCCATGGTAAGGCCTGCCGAGTTTGAACGGGCGGTCCTGCCCCATGGCACCACGGCAGTGATTACAGATCCCCACGAGATTGCCAATGTGGCAGGCACAGAGGGAATCGATTACATGCTTTATGAAACAGAAGATCTGATGCTGGATGTGTTTTTTATGCTTCCATCCTGCGTACCGGCAGCCGATTTAGAGGAGTCCGGGGCTGTGCTCCGTGCAGAGGATCTGAGAGCCTACTATGAAAATCCTAGGGTGCTGGGGCTGGCAGAGATGATGAATGCTCCCGGTACTGTAAAGGCAGAGAAAGGCGTTCTGGCTAAGCTTAAGGACTGCGTGGACAGGGGAAAACGGATTGACGGTCATGCTCCCGGACTTTCAGGACATCAGTTAAATGCTTACTGTGCGGCGGGAGTGGCTTCGGATCACGAATGCTCCGAAGCAGAGGAAGCGCTGGAAAAGCTGCGTCGGGGACAGTGGATCATGGTCCGTGAAGGGACAGCAGCCAGAAATCTGGAAGGACTTATTTCATTATGTAAGCAGCCTTATGCAAACCGATGTATGTTTGTTACGGATGATAAGCATCCGGGAGATCTGCAGAGAAAGGGCCATATGGATGGGATCATCCGAAAAGCAGTCCGACTGGGAGCAGATCCGGTGACAGCGATTCAGATGGCAACGCTTCATCCGGCCCAGTATTTTGGTCTTCGTGAAAATGGGGCGGTAGCACCGGGCTATCGGGCAGATCTGGTGGTTTTAGAGGATCTGGAGCAGATAAAGGCAGTGCAGGTCTATAAAAACGGGAAGCTGGCGGCGCAGATGGGAGAGCTGATCTCACAAGAGAAGCGCAGAGAGAAATCCGAAAGCCCGTCCTTTGACCGCGTGCATCATTCCTTCCATATGAAAGAAGTTTGTGAGCAGGATTTCAGGCTGGAGCCGGAGGGGGCTTACTGTCGGGTGATTGAGCTTACACCAGGAGAACTTTTGACAAAGGAGCGGAATGCAGCCTGGGTACAGCTTCCTGGCTTTGCTCCCGGGGTAAATCCTCAGGAGGATATTATAAAGCTGGCTGTTCTGGAACGCCATAAAGGAACCGGACATAAGGGGATTGGATTTCTGGGAGGCTATGGCTTAAAGGCCGGAGCAGTGGCGACCAGTGTGGCGCATGATTCCCATAACCTCATTGTAGCCGGCGTCAGTGACCGGGATATGGCTCTGGCCGCGGAGACGGTGAGAAAGGCGCAGGGAGGGATTGCCGTAGTAAAGAACGGAGCGGTACTGGGGCTTCTTCCTCTTCCAATCGGCGGACTGATGAACCCAATGGCAGCAGAAGCAGTAGATGAAAAGCTGGAGGAGCTTAAGAGACTGGCGGCCGGTCTTGGTGTCAGAGAGGGGATCGATCCCTTTATGACTCTGGCATTTGTAAGCCTTCCTGTAATTCCAAAGCTGCGTTTAAATACCTGTGGCCTGATAGATGCACAGCTGCAGGAAATCCGGGCTGTTTCTTTTTCATAAAAGAGCGGCAAAACGGAACATGGAATGAAAAAGTAGGAGGAAACTTGTATGGATCTGGAGAAAATATTTCACCTGAAGGAAAATAAGACAGATGTAAAAACAGAGGTCATCGCAGGAATTACCACTTTTATGACAATGGCCTACATTCTGGCAGTTAATCCCAGTGTACTGAGCGCCTGTGGAATGGACAGCGGCGCTGTATTTACCGCTACCGCTCTGGCGGCTCTGATCGCGACGCTCTTAATGGCGGCATTTTCCAACTATCCCTTTGTACTTGCTCCCGGTATGGGCTTAAATGCGTATTTTTCCTATACCGTTGTTTTGCAGATGGGGTATAGCTGGCAGACCGCTCTGGCAGCCGTATTTATTGAAGGTATCGTATTTATCCTTCTGTCTTTGACAAATGTACGCGAGGCGATTTTCAATGCCATCCCTATGAATTTAAAACATGCGGTATCTGTGGGTATCGGACTTTTCATTGCATTTATCGGCCTGCAGAATGCGCATATTGTAGTAGACAGCGCGACTTTGGTAGGCGTGTATTCTTTTAAAAGCTCCGTAGCAAATGGTTTGTTTAACAGTGAAGGAATCACAGTCGTTCTGGCTCTGGTGGGTATTCTGGTTACAGGTATTCTGGTTGTAAAGGGCGTAAAAGGAAACATCCTCTGGGGTATCCTGATCACATGGGGCCTTGGCATTCTCTGCCAGCTTCTTGGAATCTATCAGGTAAATCCTGAGATTGGCATGTACAGTCTGCTGCCTGATTTTTCCAATGGAATCAGCGTTCCCAGTCTGGCGCCTACCTTAATGCAGATGGACTTTTCCGGTATTTTATCCCTGGATTTCTTTGTAGTCATGTTTGCATTCCTGTTCGTAGACCTGTTTGATACCCTTGGAACCCTCATTGGCGTGGCTTCCAAGGCAGATATGCTGGATAAGGATGGAAAGCTCCCAAGGATCCGCGGCGCCCTGTTATCCGACGCCATCGGAACCTCTGTAGGCGCTATGCTTGGTACCTCCACCACTACCACATTTGTAGAGAGTGCATCCGGCGTGGCAGAGGGCGGACGTACGGGACTTACCGCAGTTGTAGCTGCAATCCTTTTTGGACTGTCCCTGTTCTTGTCCCCTATTTTCCTGGCCATCCCGTCCTTTGCAACGGCTCCGGCTCTGGTAGTAGTAGGCTTTCTGATGTTGACCTCTATTACAAAGATTAACTTTGATGACTTCACAGAAGCCATTCCCGCATACGTTGCCATCATCGCAATGCCCTTCATGTACAGCATTTCCGAAGGAATTGCAATGGGCGTTATCTCCTACGTTGTAATCAATGTAGTGACCGGAAAAATGAAGGAAAAGAAGATCAGCCCGCTGATGTATGTGCTGGCGGTGCTGTTTATCGGGAAGTACATTATGCTGTAAGATACATAAATTTATAGTTCAGTTGCAGCACTGCAAAAACAGGCGGGAAAGGAGGCCGCAGACCTTTCCGGCCTGTTTCTTGTGTGGATTTAGTAACAGTTCAGACTAGCCATAGATAAACGTGAGAAATTGAAAAAAGATTTTTTCTTTTTGGTTTATTTCTGGTAAAGATGTAACAGTTCAGCCATGCGGTTGTCCTCAATAAAAAAAGTATACCGTTAGAACA
>OHCT01000017.1_pt1 | contig 164079 bp, 144 predicted proteins | sample 1566871 | NCBI WGS metagenome assembly OHCT01 (sample SAMEA3879548, study PRJEB24766) | human gut metagenome | biome: human-associated habitat; feature: feces | place: USA | collected 1985/1987 | reverse complement strand
GGAAATCGCCTTATTTTTTTATTTCTTAATTTTCCCCAGATAAAGTTACACTATCGTCTCTGATTTCTATTTTTTCAGTCTCTTACTGCTGCGCATCCCTGAAAATCCTTCCCAGCTGTATCACCACGGTAGGAAGAAATGCGGCCATCCCTACAGCCGCCGCCTGAACCGGCATGAGATCGGATGCGGCAAAAAACGTCTGCAGCCCCGGCACAAAAAGAACGGCCGCCAAAAGAACGCTCCCAAGCATAAATGCCGCCAGACTGCCCGGATTGCTGAGAAGGCCAAGCTGTATGATCGAATGGCTGCTGCGGCAGTTAAAGCCGTGAAACAGACGCGCCAGTGTAAGCGCAGAAAATGCCATGGTACAGGCCAGGGCTTCTCCCCCCTGTCTCATTCCCAGACTCCAGGCCCACATGGTTGCTCCCGCCATCAGGCCGCCCTGAAAAAAGATCTGTCCGACAAAGCCGGGAGTCAAAATCCCTTCCTTCGGGTCTCTGGGCGGTTTCTTAAGCAGTCCATCCTCTGCCGGCTCCATCCCAATGGCGATTGCCGGGAGAGAATCGGTGATCAGGTTGATAAACAGCAGATGAACCGGAGCAAAGGGAAGGGGAAGCCCCAAAAGCGAAGTGTAAAGGACGCACAGAATCCCTGCCATATTTCCGGACAAAAGAAACTGGATGGCATTTTTAATATTGCGGTATACGTTTCTTCCATTGGCAGCAGCCTTGATAATCGTAGCAAAATTGTCATCCGCCAGAATCATAGAGGCGGCATCCTTTGACACCTCTGTTCCTCCCAGACCCATAGCAATGCCGATATCTGCTTTTTTCAGGGCGGGAGCATCATTTACCCCGTCGCCCGTCATGGCTACGATATGCCCCCGGTTCTGCCATGCTTTTACAATGCGTATTTTATGCTCCGGAGATACGCGGGCATAAACAGAAATCTGCGGCAGCTTTTTTTCCAGTTCTTCTTCTGTCATCTGATCCAGCCGGGCTCCTGTAAGCGCCAGATCTCCGGGCAAAAAAATGCCGATCCGGCCTGCTACAGCCATTGCCGTTGTCCGGTGATCTCCTGTGATCATCACCGTGCGTATTCCGGCCTGACGGGCCGCAGCCACTGCCGGGCGTGACTCCGGCCGGGGCGGATCCATCATTGCCGCAAGCCCCAGAAACACAAGGTCTGTTTCCGGATCCTCCTGCCATTTGGCTCCGAACCGGCAGGCAAATGCCAAAATCCTGAGCCCCCGTAAGGACCATTCCTGATTCTGATTTAAAATCGCCGCCCGGTCGGAAGCAGAAAGCTGTCGTGACGGAACAAGATCTGCTCCGGCAGGATTTATGATCCGTGTGCAACGCTCCAGCAGCACATCCGGAGCACCCTTAACAAACATGATTTCTTCCCCCTGCACCTCATGGATGGTCGTCATTCTCTTTCTTGCAGAATCAAAGGGAATCTCCCCTTTTCTTGGACAGCACAGGCGCAGCTGCTCCGGGACTGCTCCGGCAGCCTGAACCATATGAAACAGGGCCAACTCCACCGGATCCCCCTCCTTATCCCCGGCAGATGGAGATGTATTATTATTTAAAGCGGCTGCCATTAAAAAGAGCTTCGCGTCCTTTTTTCCTGCTCCCGCATACTCTTTTAACCCCTCCGGCTCCATTTCTCTTCCGTTTATATATACCGCCTCTGTTTCCATACGGTTCTGAGTCAGCGTTCCCGTCTTATCAGAGCAGATCACAGATACGCAGCCAAGACTTTCCACTGCCTTTAAATCCTTGATGATCGCGTGCTCCCTTGCCATTTTCTGGGTTCCCATGGCCTGGACAATGGTAACAATGGAGCTTAATGCTTCCGGGATTGCCGCCACAGCCAGAGCCACAGCAAACATCAACGCGTCCAGTACAGGTTCCTTCCGGTAAACACTGAGTCCAAAAACCAAAACACAGATTCCCATAATGCCAAGCGCCAGATGACCGGAAAAATGGTCCAGGCTGATCTGCAGGGGTGTTTTCTGTACCTCTGCCCGGTTCATCAAAGAAGCGATCAAACCGATCTCCGTATTCATTCCTGTGGCTGTAACTACTGCGGCAGCCCGCCCGGAGGTAACCAGAGAACCGGAAAATACCATATTGACCTGATCTCCGGGAGACAGCCGCTCTCCTTCCGTTCTCAGACACCCGGTATGTTTTTCTGCGCTGAGCGATTCTCCGGTAAGAGAGCTTTCATTCACCGTAAGTCCATAAACTTCCAGCAGCCGGCCATCTGCCGGTACCAGGCTTCCGGCCTCTAAAATCATCAGGTCTCCCGGCACTACGTTCGAGGAAGGAATGGTAACCGACTGTCCCTCTCTCACTACCCTGGCCTCAGGAGAGGACAGCTTTTGAAGGCTTTCCAGGGATTTTTCCGCCTTCCTGTGCTGGATCGTTCCCAACAGGGCATTTAAAAACAAAACCGTAAAAATAACCAGAGCGCTCTCCGGATCTCCTGTAGCCATGGATATCCCGGCAGCGATCATTAAGATCACTACCAGAAGATCCTTAAACTGACTTAGAAAAATCTGCCACCAGGGTACAGCCTCCCGCTCATATAGAACATTTTCCCCATATTTTTCCAGCCTGGAATGGGCCTCTGCATCGGTCAGCCCCCGGCGGCAGGAGGAAAGCTCCCTAAAAACCTCTTCCTCTGATCTGCTGTACCATTCTGTCATTCCGGCTCCCCCTTTTATACTCTGGATCTGTAAAAACCGCAACGAAAAATGCTCCCGGGACCATCCTTGAGCGGCCCCGGAAGCATCCGGTCTGTACACTCTGTTTAATTTATGAAAAAGGGAGGTCTGTTATGACATCAGCCAAATATCATGCCAAATACGACCTTCATCCCCTCGGATATGGAGGATTTTTCAATGTATTCCTCTCTGGTATGAGCGCCTTTGCCCCGGTAGCAGCCCGCGCAGACGCTGGGGATTCCCAACGACATGGGGATATTGCAGTCTGTGGAACCGGAGCCTGTCTGGGGGCGCTGCCCTGTAACCTGCGCTGCAGCCATGCAGGCCCGCTCTAAAAGAGTCCTCTGGCGCTCCGGGTCAATGCTGCCGGAGCAGGGACGAATCCCTAAAACCTCCGTTTCGATCTCCATCCCCTGCGCTCTGGCCTGTTCGATCACTTTATCAAACTGATCCTGCATATAGTCCAGATGTTCCCTCCGGTCTGAACGGAACTCATAAAGCATATGAGCCTCCTGAGCAATGGTATTAACCGATGTTCCGCCCTGGATCTGGCCTACATTAAAAGTCGTTTTTCCCTGCTTAGGAATCTGGATCCGGTACAGCGCTCCAATGATGCCTGCCAGCCTTTCAATGGCATTTTCCCGGCCGAAATCATTAAAGGAGTGTCCTCCTTTCGTGCGCACTGTGACCTTAAATCGCTTAGATCCCACAGCCTGGTCTACGATCTTATCCAGCTGGCTGTCAAAGGTACAAAAAGCTGTGATCCGACCGGCATAATCCTCGCATATGTTCCGGACGCCCTTTAGATTTCCCAGCCCTTCTTCCCCGGAATTGCATACAAACAAAAGCCCCGGGCGGTCAGAGGGATACACCTCCTCAAGGCGCCCTTCCCGGATGGCCTCTGCCAGATACTTTGCCCCAAGGAGCAGGCAGACAAGACAGGCTGTATCATCCCCAATGCCCGGACAGAAGATACGGTCTCCTTCCTCTTTTAAAGGCAGCTCCTCCTCATCAGGAAATACCACATCCGTATGGGCCATATAGACCTCCAGGCCATTTTTTTCACGGATCACGGCCGGCCAGACAACATTTAATGCCTCATCTATATATACCCCTTCTGCCCCCTGCTCTTTTAACCACCGGGAACAGAATTCCGCCCGTTTTTCCTCATGGTTTGAGGGCGCAGGAATCCTGGCAATAGTTCTTAAAAGTTCCAGGGCCTCCTCCTCATGTTCTCTGATAAACACTTCCATTGACTCACTGAGCATCTTTTTTTCCTTCTTTCTCCCGGACCGTTTTTTCAGGCAGAACCTCCGGGTTCTCCATAAATACACAGACTGCCCGCGCTCCGATCATAACCTTTTTCTGATCCTTTAATACAGGGCCTTTTCCCTCCGGCCAGAAACCGTTTACACTGTCCTCGGCTGTATTGAAAACCATCTGCCATGCCCTTCCTTTGGGGAGATTCGGCAGCGCAAATTCATGTGGCTCCCAGTGCATATTATAGGCTGTATAAAAGCTGGTTTTTTCTGTATCCTCTGAATAATCTCCGCAGTAAAATGCGCCGAACTGACGGCTGCACCGGTCAAATTCCGGCTGCCATGCCTTCTCTCCGTGATAGGACAGATCCGGCAGTCCCAGCCCCCGGTAATCCATCAGTCTGGGTTCTTTCGCCATATGGAACAAATCATGGGACTTTCTGAATGAGATCACCTGTTTTACAAAGGCAAATAGATCCTTATTACGCCGTATAAGCCCCCAGTTCAGCCAGGAAATTTCATTGTCCTGACAGTAGGAATTGTTATTTCCCTGTTTGGTCTGCCCAAACTCATCACCAGATAGAAGAAGGGGCGTTCCCTGGCTTAAAAACAGAAGAAGCAGGGCATTCTTTAACTGACGAAGCCGCAGACTGAGAACTTTTTTCTTTCTCACCGGCCCCTCTGCCCCGCAGTTCCAGGACTGATTCTGGTCTGAGCCGTCCTGATTATCTTCCCCATTGTCCTCATTATGCTTTTCGTTATAGGAAACCATGTCCATCATGGTAAAGCCGTTTACATTTGCCATGTAATTGATGACTCCCATATGATCCGGATTGTGGCGGATATGGTAGGACAGCGCACTTAACATCCCCTCATCGCCCTTTAAAAAGCGTCTCATATCCATCATAAAGCCGGAATTATACTCACAGATGCGGCGGGAATCCCCCTCCTTCCAGCCTTCTCCCCACAGCTTTAAATTCTTTAAATAAGGGTCTTCCGCCAGCAGGGAAAGAGGTGCAAAACCTACCAGATGAACGCCGTCTACATGGTATTCCATCGCCCAGAAGCGCACCACATCCAGCACATATCCCGGCGCTTCACTTCCGTCAAAATACAGTTCGATCACCAGTTCAATCCCTGCATGGTGAAGAGCCTTTACCATCCGTTTAAACTCTGCCGACGGATCCCCGGATGAACAATAGGAGGCCTTGGGAGCAAAATAAAAGCCGCTGCAGTAGCCCCAGTAATTAAGCTTTACAGGCTCTGTATGAGAATGCCTTTCTTCCTGATCTTCTCTCCGCATCCCCTGGGGAAGACCGAAAATTTCGGATTTTTCCGGAAAGATAATTTCATTAAATTCCACCGGAGGCATCATTTCCAACGTGGTAATCCCCAGCTCTTTAAGATAGGAAATCTTTTCAATTACTCCTTCAAAGGTTCCCCTCTTTTCCGGACTCAGACCAGAAGAAGCATGCTTTGTAAAACCTCTGGGATGGATCTTGTAAATGATGCAGTCCTGAGCAGGAACAGCCGGAAGCCGGTCATCTTCCCAGTCAAAATCCGCACCTTTTTTCGGAAATACTGTATGGATCCCGCCTGTTCCCCGTTCTTTATGGCCCCAGCGTCCGCAGCCTGCAAACTGCCGTCCAAACGGATCTGCTGCCTCCTTTCCATCCTTCTCAAAGGCGTATTCCAGACCCTCAAACTCTCCCTTTACGGTCATAAAGTGTACATTTCCCATCCGTCCCTCATGGGGGAAGGGGATTCTGGCGACAGGCTGCCTGCTCCCTTTTTTGAAGAGAAGCAGCCCGCAGCTTTCTGCCTCCGAAATAAAACACACATCAAAGCCATCCCCATTCGCCGCCACACCAGGCGGATAGATCCGGCTTTTGTCTGCCACTGCAATATAATCCTGTTTCATCTACATACCGCCTTTCACTGAATTCATACTCTACTGCTCTGCAATCTTTGCAGCCAGCTCTTCCAGATACATCCACCGCTCCATCTTCTCCTCCAGAGCGGCTTCCGCCTCCTCTTTCTCTGCCATGAGCTGGTTCAATCTTACAAAATCATGGGCTGAAGCCTGAATTTCCTGTTCCAGAGAGGAAATCCTCTCCTCCAGGTCTGCCATCTCACCTTCGATGGTTTCATAGTCCCTCTGCTCCTTATAGCTGAATTTCAGCTTCTGGGGGCCGCGGGTGCGCTGGGTTTTTCCGTTTGTACGGACTTCGGTTTTCCCTTCCTGTCCGCCTCCCGGCTGTCCTCCTTCTGCTTCTGCCCTTTTTAGGCAGGCATTCTGATAATCCGTATACCCGCCTTCATACTGCTGTACCCTTCCATCGCCCTCAAAGGCAAAGATCCTGTTTACAACGCGGTCCAGGAAATACCGGTCATGGGATACGGTAATCACAATCCCCGGGAAGGTGTCCAGATAATCCTCCAGGATCACCAGCGTCTGAATGTCCAGGTCATTGGTAGGCTCGTCCAGAAGGATCACATTGGGCGCTTCCATCAGGATACGGAGCAGGTACAGCCTGCGCTTCTCCCCTCCGGAGAGCTTTCCGATCACCGTATACTGAACACTGGACGGAAATAAAAACCGCTCCAGCATCTGGCTGGCGCTGATGCTTCCATCTTTTGTTTTCACATATTCTGCAGCGTTTTTAATATAATCAATGACGCGCAGGCTCTCGTCCATGGCTTCATTTTCCTGGGAAAAATAACCCAGCTTTACCGTCTGTCCGATTTCTGTTGTACCGGAATCCGGCTGTACCCAGCCTGCAATGATCTTCATCAGAGTAGACTTTCCGCTTCCGTTGGGGCCGATAATTCCCACACGGTCATTTTTCAGGAAAATATAGGTGAAATCCTTTAAGAGCACCTTATCTCCGTAGGACTTGGAAATATCCTTCAGCTCTACCGTAGTCCGTCCCAGACGGCTGGCAATGGACTCTAACTGTACATTTCTGTCATACTGGGGCCCCTCCTGGTCACGCAATGCCTCATAGCGCTGGATATGGGCCTTCTGCTTGGTTGAACGGGCTCTGGCCCCTCTCTGCATCCAGGCGATCTCTGTCCTTAAAATGGACTGGCGCTTGCGCTCTGTGGCCTCTGCCATCTCTATCCGCTCTGCTTTAAGTTCCAGGTATTTTTCGTATCCTCCCTGATAGCTGTAGAGTTTTCCCTTGTCCAGCTCCACGATCCGGCTGGTTACACTGTCCAGAAAATACCGGTCATGGGTGATCATCAAAAGAGCGCCCTTAAAGGCCTTTAAATATGCCTCCAGCCACTCTGCCATGCCGCTGTCCAGATGGTTGGTCGGCTCGTCCAGAATCAGCAGATCTGCCGTACTTAAAAGAACGCTGGCTAAAGCTACCCTCTTTCTCTGTCCACCGGAAAGAGTATCTATCTTTGCCTCGCAGTCCGGCACCTCCAGACGGTTTAACATAGAGCGGGCCGCTGCCTTTAACTCCTCCTTTGAGGAAAAATGAGGCTCATTTTCATTTTCACGCACAATGGCCTCCAGCACGGTTTCTCCATCCTGAAATTCCGGGATCTGGGGCAGATACCGGATATACAGGCTGCGTCCCTTCACCACCGAACCCTCATCCGGCTCCTCCAGGCCTGCCGCGATCCGAAGGAGCGTGGACTTTCCGGTTCCGTTGATTCCGATCAGGCCGACCTTTTCCCCCTCATTGATGGAAAATGCCGTATCGTCAAACAGCAGACGTTCGGTATATGATTTCGTTAAATGCTCAATGGTAAGAAGATTCATGGATCCGTTTCCTTTCCCTCATTTGCTATTCAATCACCAGTTCTACCGGACAATGGTCCGAGCCAAATACCTCTGTATGGATTCCTGCGCTTACCAGACGGTCCTTTAAGGCCTCGCTGGTACAGAAATAGTCGATGCGCCACCCGGCATTCTTCTCTCTGGCCTTAAAACGGTAGGACCACCAGGAATACACGCCCTCTTTATCCGGGTTAAAATAACGCCAGGTATCAATAAAACCGGCAGCTAAAAGCTCTGTAAATTTTCCCCGCTCTTCATCGGTAAACCCGGCATTTTTCCGGTTGGTTTTGGGATTTTTCAGATCAATCTCTTTGTGAGCCACATTCAGATCCCCGCAGAAAATCACCGGCTTTTTCTCCTCCAACTGCTTCAGATACGCTAAAAATGCAGCTTCCCATTCCATGCGGTAATCCAGCCTTGCAAGGCCGTCCTGAGAATTGGGAGTATAGCAGGTAACAACATAATAATCGCCAAACTCAGCCGTGATCACACGGCCCTCATGGTCATGCTCCTCAATCCCCAGACCGTATGATACAGAAACCGGCTCCTCCTTACAGAACAAAGCCGTGCCGGAATACCCTTTCTTCTCTGCATAATTCCAATACTGAAAATACCCCGGAAGCTCAAGGTCAATCTGTCCCTCCTGAAGCTTGCTCTCCTGAATACAGAATACATCTGCATCCGCCTCCTTAAAAAAGTCCAGAAACCCCTTTCCCACACAGGCCCGCAGGCCGTTTACATTCCATGAAATCAGTTTTTTCATACAGAACTCCTTTCCTGATCCAAACAGCCCTACTGTGGATATTCCAGTCTGGATTCCGGATAGCTGTCAATCTGTTCCAGCACCTTTAAATATCTTGTAGCCAGATACTTTGCCATCCCCAGATTCATATCCAGGTAGTTGCCGCAGTCCCTTGCAGAAGCCCCAGGCACCTCACCCTCAAAATCCCGGATAAAGGCAAATAGCTCCACCATCAGAGGCAGGATCTCCCTTGAAGCCAGATCGCCTGCCAGAAGCAGATAAAAACCGGTACGGCAGCCCATAGGACCAAAGTAAATGGTACGGCTTCCATACTCCTTATGGTTTCTTAAAAAGGTAGCTGCCAGATGCTCAATGGTATGCATCTCCGCCGTATTCATCACCGGTTCCTCATTGGGAGAGGTCATACGCAGGTCAAAGGTCGTAATCACCTGATCCCCAACCTGATCCTTTCTTGAAACATATACCCCCGGCTGAAGCCGGATATGGTCGATGGTAAAACTTGCAATTTTTTCCATTTTCTATTCTCCTTTTCTAATCTGCTGTCTGCGGTTTGGCCCTGAGGGTGACTTTGGAGGCCATTAGAAAATCTTAGAGGGTCAAATTTTTCGTTAAAAGCCATATCAAACCTGTCTGAGCGCAGCGAGTTTTTAATATGGCTTTTGTTTTTAGAAAAATTTCAGCCTCTTAGAGTTTCTTATGGCCGGAAACCGGAGCCCTCAGGGCCAAACCGCAGTGCACACCACAAACCGCCTCTTCTTCCATCCGAAAAGGCAGGACCCTTTCTCCAGATCCTGCCTCCTCTCTATGCGCTAAAACGCACCCTATAATCAATCATCCTGCTCGTCGCTTTCAGCAACGGTAAATGTAAATCTCTTTCTAGCCATCTCATCGCTTTCCAGATACTCATCATATGTGGTGATCTTGTCAATGAGCTTTCCATTGATGATTTCCATGATGCGGTTGGCTGTTGTCTGTACGATCTGATGGTCACGGGAGGAGAAGATCATCACACCCGGGAACTTGATCATACCACGGTTTAACGCATCAATAGACTCCATATCCAGGTGGTCTGTAGGCTCGTCAAGCATCAGTACATTTGCACCGGAAATCATCAGCTTGGACAGCATACAGCGAACCTTCTCACCACCGGAAAGAACCTTTACCTTCTTTACACCATCCTCGCCCGCAAAAAGCATACGGCCCAGGAAACCACGCACATATGTTACATCCTTTTCAGGAGAATACTGGGTCAGCCACTCTACGATAGTATCGTCATTTGCAAACTCAGCAGAGTTGTCCTTGGGAAAATAAGACTGGGTAGTTGTCAGACCCCACTTATAGCTTCCCTCGTCGGGTTCCATCTCACCTGCAAGAATCTTAAAGAGAACGGTCTTTGCACGCTCGTTTGGCCCTACCAGAGCAACCTTGTCCTCTCTTCCCAGAATAAAGGAAATGTCGTCAAGAATCTTCTCGCCGTCAATGGTCTTGCTTAAATGCTCTACGGTCAGAACCTCATTTCCGATCTCACGGGAGGGACGGAAGTCAATGTAAGGATACTTTCTGCTGGATGGCTTAATATCGTCCAGCTCGATCTTTTCCAGGGCGCGCTTACGGGAGGTTGCCTGCTTGGACTTGGAAGCATTTGCAGAGAAACGCTGGATGAACTCCTGCAGCTCCTTAATTTTCTCTTCCTTCTTCCGGTTGGCTTCCTTCATCTGCTTGATGATCAGCTGGCTGGACTCTACCCAGAAATCGTAGTTTCCGGCATACAGCTGAATCTTGCCATAGTCGATATCTGCAATCTGTGTGCAGACCTTATTTAAGAAATAACGGTCATGGGATACCACGATAACGGTATTTTCAAAGTTAATCAGAAACTCTTCCAGCCATGCAATGGCGTCCAGATCCAGGTGGTTGGTAGGCTCGTCCAGAAGCAGGATGTCAGGATTTCCGAATAATGCCTGTGCAAGAAGCACCTTTACCTTCTGTGCGCCCAGAAGATTTCCCATCTGGGAATAGTGGAACTCAGGGCCGATGCCAAGGCCGTTTAACAGGCTCTCTGCATCAGACTCTGCTTCCCAGCCGTTCATGGTGGCAAACTCGCCTTCCAGCTCTGCCGCCTTGATGCCGTCCTCGTCTGTGAAGTCCTCCTTCATGTAGATGGCTTCTTTTTCCTTCATAATCTGGTACAGTCTGGCATTTCCCATGATAACCGTATCAAGCGCTGTATACTCGTCATATTTGAAATGATCCTGCTGTAAGAAGGAAAGTCTCTGTCCCGGTGTAATGGCAATCTCACCGCTGGTCGGCTCTAACTGGCCGGACAGAATCTTTAAAAATGTAGACTTTCCCGCACCGTTTGCACCGATCAGTCCATAGCAGTTACCCTCGGTGAACTTAATATTCACTTCTTCAAACAATGCCTTCTTGCCTACGCGAAGGGAGATATTATTTGCACTAATCATGTCTCTTACCTTTCTTTGGAATCTTATTTTTATCGTTCCTCGTCAAAAGAGGGGTCAGAATCTGGCCCCTCTTTTTATGTTTCTCTCAATATCAGATTGTACAGGGAAAATGTGGTTTTTGCAAGGGGATTTTCGGAAAAAATAGGACATTTTGCATCTCCCTACTGTCCCTTCTCAATCTCCACCGGAAAATTCATCCCCTCAGAGGTCACATACGTCACCCGGACCGGATCTCCGCTGTCCTCTGACAGCGCACCGTCCTCTATGGGGCAGTTATCCTTTAAAAAGCTCAGTTCTCTTCCGTCCGCTGTTTTCATTGCAAAGGAACTCATGGCATTAGCCGTGGTGATCCCTTCCTCTGTGGAAATCGTCCACTCTTCCTGCTCCGGCAGGGCCACTACCAGATCCACATCTTCCAGTTTTCCAAGCGGCTCGCCGATATAGGCAATGGCAATCTGGACATCCTCTGCAATCTCCGTCTCTACATCCCGGATATCGCTTAGGGAAATCTCATACTCTTTCCTATCATCTGCCAGAAGCGTAAAGGCAGAACCATCTTCTTTTTCCTCAATCACTGTTCCCTGAAGCATATGATAGCGCCCGGCTTCTGCTGGTTCCTCTGTCTGTGCCGGGGTTGTCTCTGTCTCAGAGGATGCCTCCGATTCTGTGGCTGTCTCTGTCTGCAGAACCGATGAAGACGGCTTCTCATCCTGATTTTTGCTGCATCCCGAAGCAAGAAGAACTCCTGCCATCACTGCCACAGCTGTCATATATACCTGTTTTCTCATATTTTTACCTCCGATCTTCCGTCAAAAAACAGAATTTCCATACTTTTACCCAGATGTTACCATCCCTGTCTGAAAAATACAAGAAGTTTTCCCTTACAGTTTCTTAATATTATGCACGGAACGCGCCTATTCCTCAACAAAAACAGACAGCGCCGGAGGATGCTTTTCTCCTCAGGCACTGCCTGCCATTTATTTTCTCTATCAAATCGTTCCATATCTCCCCAGAAAGCTCTGCGTCCGCTCATTCTCTGAGGAAAATACTTTCTCTGGTGTTCCCTCTTCCACGATCACCCCTCCGGCCATAAAGATAACCCTGTGGGAAATATCCCTGGCAAAAGCCATCTCATGTGTTACGATCACCATGGCAATATGGAGATCTGCCAGAGAGCGGATCACCTTCAGCACCTCTCCCGTAAGCTCCGGATCAAGAGCTGAGGTAGGCTCATCAAAAAACAGGATCCTGGGCTTTAAGGCCAAGGCTCTTGCGATGGCAACTCTCTGGCACTGGCCGCCGGAAAGCTGATAGGGATAGGCGTCTTCCTTATCCTCAAGCCCCATCTTTTTTAAAAGCTCTCTGGCCTCTGCATAAACCTCCTCCTTATTGCGCTTCTGCACATGGATGGGCGCATCCGTGATATTTTTCATCACGGAAAAATGGGGAAACAGATTAAAATTCTGAAATACCAGGCCATACTGGCTGCGGATTTCCTTTAATTCTGCAGGAGATGCATACTGAATGGAACCGGAATCATTTCCCCATACCGCCTTTTTTCCCAGATAAACCACCTCGCCCCGGTCCATAGTTTCCAGCATGGTAGCACAGCGCAGGAGGGTGGATTTGCCGGAGCCTGAAGGGCCGATGATGGAAACGATCTCCCCGTCCTCCACGCTCATTGATATATCCTTTAATACCTTCAGATCGCCGAAGGACTTTTCCACATGATTCAATTCCAAAAGCTTCATTTTCCACATCCTCCTGTTTCTAACGGTAATACTCCAGCTTTTTTTCCATCCATTCCATGGTGCAGGCCACAATCAGATTGAAGATGTAATAGAAAAGGCCGGCTGCCACAAAGGGAATCATACTGGTCTGAGAGGATGCCAGCGCCTTTGCAACTGAAAACATCTCCACTACGCTTAAGGTAAACGCCAGTGACGTGTCTTTTACCAGGGTAATCACCTCATTGGTAATCGAAGGAAGGATCCGCTTGATCACCTGAGGCAGAATGATCTTAAAAAAGGTCTGGAACCGGCTGTAGCCCAGGATATAGGCCGCCTCATACTGTCCCTGAGGCATAGACTGAATGCCGCTGCGGTAAATTTCCGCAAAATAGGCGGCATAGTTAATCACAAACCCGATAAAGGTAGCCCAGAGACGGTAGCCGCTTCCTACACGGATGCCGAAAAGATAGTAAGGGCCAAAATAAACCACCATGAGCTGCAGCATCAGGGGCGTTCCCCTCATAATAGAAATGTAAACCTTAACCAGATTTCTGAGGAAACCGTTTTTCGTCATACGGCCAAAGGCCACTATGAGACCCAAAGGCAGAGAAAATACAAGCGTAACCACAAATATCTGTATGCTGGTTCCCATGCCTTCTGCTAACTGTGCAACCATCTGGGAAAGTGTCATTTTACCCATTTTAAACTACCTGCTTTCATTTTCCAATTGTCGTAATGTCCTTGCCAAACCATTTTTCAGAGATGGTCTTTAAGGTGCCGTCCGCAGCCATCTCCTCCAATGCGCCCTGGACTTTATCCTTTAACTCTGTGTTTCCCTTCTTAAAACCGATCGCATACTCCTCTGCCGCCAGCGAATCCTCCAGTATAACAAAGTCTGCGTTTCTCTGGCTGATCTGATATCCGGCCACAACTACATCCATGGCAATGGCGTCTACTGCGCCCTGCTCCAGATCCATAAAGGCTGTGTTGTAATCTGCGGTAGTAAGAAGCTGTGCAAAGGTGGCTGTCAGATCAGGAACCTCCTTTAAGGCTGCTTCCGCGGAGGAATCCACCTGACACTCCACTACCTTTCCTGCAAGATCTGCCTGGCTTTTAATTCCGGAATCCCCTGCCACTACAAACACCTGAGAATTTTCCATGTAGGGCTCGCTCCATGTATATCCGTCCTCCCGGCCGGTCATGGTAAAGCCATTCCAGATACAGTCAATATTTCCCGACTCCAGCTCCATATCCTTTGCATCCCATGCGATAGGCTGGGGCTTATACTCCAATCCCAGGCGCTTTGCAGCCTCCTGTGCCAGCTCCAGGTCAAAGCCTGTATACTCGCCATCATCTCCCATAAATCCCATCGGCGGGAAATCCTGATCAAATCCCACGATCAGGGTACCGCCTTCTGCCTTTGTTTCCCCTTCTGCTTCAGCGGCTTTTTCTGTGGTCTCTGCTGCCTCTGTTTTTGCTTCTGTGGATTCAGCCTTTGTCTCAGCCGGTGCAGATACGGCTCCACCGGAGCAGGCTGCCAGTGACATGGTCATTATAGATACAAGTGCGGCACATACAACTCTTTTTTTCATAATCGTTTCCTCCTCGATGGCGAGCCTTTGGCTTCCTGCTTTTAATCTCCATAAATCGTGTCGGCTCTTATTTGCTAATGTGCTATCATATTAGCATACTAAAGTGTTTTTGTAAAGGGGAAAATGAAATTTATTTCCGCTTCCGTACTTCCGAAGTTATTTTCCCGCAGCCTTTCCATGGTGCCGGAAGTGTGGTATCATGGTTTTTAGAAGAATGGAGTGAACGTAATGAAAATAGTAAGTCCTAAAACATTTATCGTTTCATTACTGCTTGGAATACTTGTTCTCTATAAAGTGTTGTCCATTGATGGCTTTACCGACATGCTGTGGATTATCCTGATGGGATATTGGACCATAAGGGGAATGCGGGTTGCATTTTCACAGGAGTCGGCTGTTTTAATCTTTGCAGCGGGCTATGCAGTGTGGATCGCTCTGTATATTTCAAAGCATAAGAAAAAAGCGGTTGAAACCGGAAGTTGGGAAACTGGAAAATTAAATGCAGATAATGAACGGGCATGGAAGCGCTCAGACCTTTGTCATAATGTTATATATTTTATTGCGGCTGTGTTTCTGATCTTTTATTTTATTTTCGGGGATCCGATGATTTATATAAATAATTACAGGCTGAGGACAGCAATGACAAAGATACAGAATGACCGGGTTACATTGGAAGAAACCGTACCGTTTCAATGGACCAGAGTATACTCCTTTGGCCCCTATTTTCCTTTAAAGGATATCGAACGAATTACCAGATCAAAAAGCCCTGCGCTTGATGACAGCATTAGCGAAGGAATGGTAAGCCTGATATTTATGAATCACAGCAGAGTCGTTTCCAGTGTATGCAGATATCCTTCGTCTACAGGGTATTCATTAAATCTTGCTGTTAATGCTACTTCTGATTTTGATCAATATGATAACTATTCAAGGATGGATTATGGAGATTTAATCGAGTTTGAAGTAACCCTGGAAGATGGAATTGTTAATCTGACAGCTGCTAAACCGGATATTTAGAGGGATCCGCTGCGTATGAACCGTGGTAAAAATTTAAGGATGAGGGAATGAAATGAACGAGTGGAATAAAGCTCAGGCAGGCTATTTATATGACGCCAACTATGACAGGGAAGTTGTGGAAAACAGAACGAAATGCGCTGATCTGTGCTATGAATTTAATCAGTGCAAACTGTAATTACAGCGCCCTTTTACTGCGACTATGGGAGCAATATAACGATTGGGAATAATTTCTACACAAATCACAACTGCACAATATTGGATGGGGCTAAGGTTACCTTTGGCGATAACGTATTTATTGCTCCTAATGTTGTTTTTTCAACAGCTGGTCATGCCATAGATGCAGGGCAAAGAGCAAAGGGACTGGAAATCGCACTTCCAATTACTGTCGGTGACAATGTATGGATTGGTGCAAATGTATCTGTGCTGCCGGGAGTTTCGATCGGAAGCAATACAATAATAGGTGCTGGAAGCGTTGTTAATAAAGATATACCTGATGGAGTAATTGCCGCAGGCGTTCCCTGCAGGGTAATTCGCAGAATAACGGAGAAAGACAGACAAAAATATCCAGAGTATATAGAAATATGACAGGGCACTGGACTGGTGTTTTTACAGCTAAGGGATCTGAAACATAAACTAATTTTACAGAAAATGTGATACCTAAAAAGTGGTTTATGAAACCGTTTGTAAAACCTTATTTGAAGAAGCAACAAAAGCAATTTGTTCTGGACTTAAAAAAGCATTTGGAATAACAAATAAGAATTTTGGGAGGTAAAGAGCAATGAAAAAAGCTATTATTACGATGGTTGTGGTATTCGCATTAGTTGTTTGGCCGTTCGGCGGTGTGTGGCAAGTCTTGTCTGGTATCATTGGCGGTGGAGTCCAAGAATCCTTTATCTATCCGATTTACGGTGGAATTATTCTTCTTTCAGGTCTTATAGTCGTTTGTACTGAACTCATTCTGGAAGAAATCAAATCGTTAAAGGACGATATAAAAGATAAGCAAGAAGGATGCTGATAAATTCTGATTTATCAAGAAATCAAATAGGAGGAAACCACATGCCCAAACACATTTTAGTAATCTCTACAAGCCCAAGAAAAGGCGGCAACTCAGAAACTCTTGCAAATGAATTTATCCGAGGAGCAAAGGAGTCAGGAAACCAGGTAGAAAAGGTATGTTTATACGATAAAACCATCAGCTTCTGCAAAGGCTGTCTGACCTGCCTGAAAACCAGAACGTGTATCATCCATGATGATGCAGAAATCATTGCACAGAAAATGAAAACAGCAGATGTGCTGGTATTTGCCACTCCGGTTTACTATTATGAAATGAGCGGACAGATGAAGACCATGCTGGATCGTGCAAATCCGCTGTATGATTCTGATTATCAGTTCCGGGATGTTTATCTTTTGGCAGCGGCCGCGGAGGATGAGGATACCGCAGTTGAGGGAGCCGTACACGGACTTTCCGGTTGGATTGCCTGCTTCCCCAAATCCCGTCTGGCAGGAGTCGTATTCGGCGGCGGCGTTGGTGCAGTTGGTGAAATTGCAGGAAATCCAGCTCTTGAAAAGGCCTATGAAATGGGAAAAGCAGTCTGCTAAAATCTATGGAATATACATAGAAAAATGGATGCCGCAAAGTCCGGGCGGCATCCTCTTTTTCTTATATAGCGGTATTTATGCTAATCCTGATACACTACCTTTCCCTCACAGATGGTATACTTCACCTTTCCTGTCATAGTCCGACCCAAAAATGGGGTGTTGGATGCCTTTGATGCAAACTGATCTGCCATCCATGTTTCATTTTCATCAAAAATAACAAGGTCCGCAGGCGCGCCCTCGCAGATGCGGCCGCAGTCCAGCTTGTATAATCTGGACGGGTTTAAGCTCATCTTTTCCATCAGCTCCAGCAGGCTCAAATGGCCAGGCTTCACCAGCTGTTCAATTCCCAGAGAAAGGGCTGTTTCCAGTCCAATAATGCCGCTGGGAGCCTCTGTAAGAGGCTTATCCTTCTCCTCCTTACTGTGAGGCGCATGGTCTGTGGCGATCAGGTCAATGGTTCCGTCCTTTAAGCCTGCGATCAGCATCTGGCGGTCCAGCTCGGTACGCAGAGGGGGATTCATTTTCGCAAGGGTTCCGTGTTCCAGCACTGCTTCCTCGGTAAGCGTAAAGTGATGAGGCGTTACCTCAGCCCACACATCTGCCCCCAGCTTCTTTGCCAGGCGCACCAGCTCTACGGAGTAGCCGGAGCTGATATGCTGGACGTCTATTCTGGCTCCTGTTTCCAGAGCGATCATACAGTCTCTTGCTACCAGGGAATCCTCTGCCAGAGAAGGGGAACCATAAATCCCCAGCTGATCGGATACAGCACCATGGTTGATGCCGTTTTCACGGATAAATGATTTATCTTCCTCATGGAAGCTGATCACTGTATCCAGTCTGGCGGCCTCCTCCATAGCCTTAAGCACAAAGGGGCCGTCCATTAAGGGGATTCCGTCATCGGTAAAGCCGGCGGCTCCTGCAGCCAGCAGGCCCTCCATATCGGTCAGTTCTTCGCCCTTAAATCCCTTTGACACAGCGGCACAGCTGAGTACATGGATTCCTGTCTTTTTCCCCTCTTCAAGAACATAGCGCAGCGTTTCCTCATTATCAACTAACGGCTTTGTATTTGCCATACATACTACAGTAGTAAAGCCTCCTTTGGCAGCTGCAGCCGCTCCTGTATGAATATCCTCTTTATAGGTCAGGCCCGGATCTCTGAAATGGACATGAACATCCACCAGACCCGGAGCCGTCACCAGACCCGTTCCATCGATTATCTGTTCATATTCCGCTTCTGTTCTTCCTCCCAGCGTATCCGGAGGGCAGATTTCTCTGATGATTCCATCCTCAATCACAAGATCTGCTCTGCTGTCTGTCTTTCCCGCCGGATCCAGTACCCGGCTTCCCTTGATAAGTATCATATAACTGTTTCTTCCTTTCTTTTCCGCAATTTATACTATAACTGAAAGCTTTCCCCCTGACAACGAATTTCCATAATCTTTTCTGCATAGTCAGCTGCACAGGGCAGAGTCTTAAAACGCTCTGTCACGCCAAAATCTCCCCAGAAATGCATGGGAAACACAATATCAGCTCCCACCATGTGCATAAAATCATCCATTCCCAGATAAAAGTCCTTTCCCTGCCGGGGATCCAGCAGCATAAAAGCCACATCAATATGATTTCCAGCTATTTTCAGAAGTTCACTGTGAAATGCTTCGCTCATTCGGCAGTTATATTCCTCCGGTTCACCCTCCCAGACCCAGTTATTCAGATCTCCTGCGTGATAAAGCACCTTTCCCTCTGCCTCAATCAAAAACGCTACTCCCTCATCTGTAGATTTAAATGCTTTGACCGTTACAGGCACCTTTTCTCCTGTCTCCTTCTGAAAAGAAAATTCCTCTCCCGGCCCCAAAAAACTGGTCCGACACAAAAATTCTTCCGGAACTCTTTTTCTCCAGATATCGTCCGAAAGAACAAACCAGATTTTGGGATGATTCTCTGCCAGATCAAAAATTCCAGGCGAGAAATGATCTCCATGACGATGGCTGGCAAACACAATCAGCAGCTGATCTTGTCGGATTTTGGGGATCTCTCCCTCAAAATAATCAAAGAGCAACGCAATCTGCTCCATTTCCACCAGAAAACTGCTGTGGTGGATATAGGTAATCTTCATATTCTGCCTTCTCCTTTCGGATTATTTCACATAAAAACGCGGAATGTGTCTCATTACAAGCCTACCGCAACACACATTCCGCGTCAATACTTTATTACAGTTCCTTTCCGCACTCCGTACACATGCCGGCTACTGCCGCCATAGCTGCCTCATCCTTCTTTACCATTTCATAAAGCCGGTAACCGCCGCTTAAATTCCAGGTCTTAAACCCAGCCTGATCCAGAATTCTCTGGGCCAGATAACCTCTTAAGCCGATCTGGCAGGTGATATATATATCCTTTTCCCGATCAAGCTCACCCATGCGTTCTCTTAAGGAATCCAGAGGAATATTGATAAACCCTGGTATCATACCTCTCTGGCACTCTTCCGGGGTACGCACATCCAGGCGCACTGCATCTTCCGGGATCTGATCCAGATCTTCCACATAGAACGGTTTCATAAGGCCCTCTATTACGTTTCCAATTACATATCCAGCCATATTTACCGGATCCTTTGCTGATGAAAATGGCGGAGCATACGCTAATTCCATCTCCTGCAGATCAAAGCCTGTAAGGCCAAAGCGAACTGCATTTGCCATATCATCAATACGTTTGTCTACACCCTTTCCGCCTACAATCTGTGCACCCAGAATACGGCCTGTATCCGGCTCAAACAAGGTCTTTACTGTCATCATCTCACCGCCGGGATAATATCCAGCCTGAGAAGCAGAGGTGGTGATTACCTTACAGAAAGCACGTCCCTGAGCCTGCAGGCTTTCTTCCTTTTCACCTGTCACAGCCACCGTAAGACCGAAAAATTTCATGATGGAGGTACCCTGACTGCCCTTATAAGCCGTTTTTCTTCCACAGAGATTATCTCCAACAATACGCCCCTGCTTATTGGCCGGGGAAGCCAGAGGAATCAGGACCTGTTTTCCGCTTACGATATGACGTACACTGGCTGCATCACCCAGCGCATACACATCAGGCTCACTGGTTTCCATGTAGGAATTTACCAGAATTTCCCCTCTGGCTCCCAATTCAATTCCGCTGTCCTTTAAAAATCCGGTATCAGGACGTACTCCTATACTTAAGATAACCATATCAGCCGGGATTTTCCTTCCGTCCTTTAAGATTACTCCATCCTTGTCCATAGCAGTACAGGTCTGGCCCAGATAGAGGTCAATTCCCTGCGCGCGGATATAATTATGCACCTGATGAGCCATATCCATATCAATGGGTGGCATCACATGAGAAGCACCCTCTACAACTGTTACATGCACACCTCGTTCTGCAAGATTTTCTGCCATTTCCAGACCGATAAAGCCTGCTCCGATCACCGCACAGCTTCTGGGCGCAGTTTCCTTTATGTGGTCGTAGATACGATAGGTATCGGGAATATTTCTCAGGGTAAATACCTTATTTTCCTCGATTCCAGGAATTGCAGGACGGATGGGAGCTGCACCGGGAGACAGCACCAGACGGTCATAGCTTTCCTTATAGGTTTTCTCCCCATGACGTACTGTTACCGTCTTACCTGCTGTATCTACCGCTGTAACCTCACTCTCTGTCCTCACGTCCACATTAAATCTCTGATGAAAACGCTCCGGTGTCTGCAGCTGCAAAGCCCCCTTATCTGTGATCACTCCTCCCACATAGTAAGGAAGGCCACAGTTTGCATAGGAAATATACTGTCCCCGTTCAAACATGATAATCTGTGCGTTTTCATCATTTCTGCGAAGTCTGGCTGCTGTGCCTGCTCCTCCTGCCACGCCTCCTACGATCAATACCTTCATATGAAGTACCTCCTTCTATCATAATCTTTAAGGGCACAGTAAGCCCTGTCATCCGGCAGGGCTTCTGTACAATCTTATTTACTTATAAAAAATGCGGAGTTCCCGGCGTCAGCACTTCACACCCATTTTCAGTGATCAGCACCATATCCTCAATATTAAAACCATTAACCCCGTCAATATAGCAGGGAACTTCCATTGCCAACACCATACCTGCCTCTAACGGTCTTGTAGTGGATGCATTGATATAGGGAGCTTCTGCCGTAGCAGGTCCCATACTGATGGAATGACCCTGATGACCTCTTCGGTAACTGGGGAATTTCTCCTTTACATAATCATAAGCCGCATAATACAGTTCATTGATAGGAACTCCCGGTTTTGCAGCAGCAATCATCCGCCGCTGACCTTCATAAAGACGTTCCTTTAATTTCAGAAGTGCCGGATCCGTTCCCTCCATGCACCAGGCTCTGGATGTATCGGTAGTATAGAAATCAAACTCCGCATTCACTCCTGCGTCAAACTTTACTACATGGCCCGGCTTGACAATTCCGTCCTCCGGCAAAGTCAGTCTGGCTCCGGCCGGTCCCGTAGAGAACATAGACCATGAACTCGGAACACAAAAGCCAGACTTGATTACATCCTCACGGAAACAGGATACCATTTCCTGTTCTGAGATTCCAATTCCCACCATTTTGCTGACCGCTGTAAAGCCATGATCTGCAATCCGGCAAAGCTTGCGGAACATTTCGATTTCTTCTGCTGTCTTTACACTTCTGGCATAGACAAACAGGTCAGAAATATTTACAAACTCTGCTTCCGGGAACATTTCACAAAGCATCTGATAATAGGGAACCGGAAGATAATCCAGCTCAACACCAATACGTCCGGATGACAGATCACATTCTTTTATAAATTTTTCCAGCTTATCCCTGGAGCTGATCATTTTCTCTTTATCTGGGAGAACTGCCCCTTCTGCAATCTCCGCCCAGGTTTTAAGCCCCACCCAGGTATCATAGCAGTCTACCACAAACCCTTTTCCCTCAGACTTTCTGCGAAATGTTTCCGCTTCAAAATCCATGGTAGTAATGTGGGTAGGAGCCTTATCGTCAGCCCGCATCACAGCCAGGGTAAATCCCGGCTGTCTGGATACAGTATGCTGATGTCCCCCAAATCCTGTTACATAGTGAAAGTTTTCCGGCGAGGACACGATAGCCCCGTCAATTCCGTGCTGTTTCAGCAGTTCTTTTATCCTGCCTTCTTTCGGCTGCAGCATCAGACATCCCCTCCATTTCCATTAATAAACCAAAGGTGCACCTGGTCCTAAAGGCAGACCTAAAAGATACCAGATTATAAACATGATAATCCATCCAATCAGGAAGCACAGAGAATATGGCAGCATGGTGGAAATAACGCTTCCGATTCCTGCTTTCTTATCATACTTCTGGAAAAATGCTACCGTTAAAACGAAGAAAGGCATCAGAGGAGCAATAATATTCGTACTGGAATCTCCTATTCTGTATGCAGCCTGTGTCAGCTCAGGTGAAAAGCCCAGACGCATGAACATTGGAACAAAAATCGGTGCCATGATTGCCCACTTTGCGGAGTCTACGGCAATGAAAATGTTAATAAATGCAGTTAAAACAATAAAGCTTACCAGAAGAGGAATACCTGTAAAACCAACAGATTCCAGGAAATTAGCTCCGGATACGGAAATAATTGTTCCAAGGTTTGAATAATTAAAGCATGCTGTGAACTGAGCTGCAAAGAAGATCAGAACCATAAAGCTTGCAAGACCGCTGATGGTCTTATTCATCAGGGCAACTACGTCCTTATCATTTTTAATCACACCAGCTCCGATACCATATGCAAGACCCGGAAGCAGGAAGAGAAGCATCATGAAGAAAATGATACCGCTCATAAATGGAGAGGTTAAAAATGCGTGAGTTTCCGGATTTCTCAGAAGTCCGTTCTCAGGTACTACCAGAACTGCCATAAAAATAATATAAACCAATGCTGTAATTCCAGCCCAACGCATTCCGCGCTTTTCATTTTCACCGATATCCTGAACCACTTCTGATGCATCCGGAACATAAGGAGCCAGACGAGGCTCAACAATCTTATCGGTTACAAAAGTACCGATAGCTGTAATCAGGAATGTAGATGCTACCATAAAATACCAGTTACATACAGGAAGAACTGTGTATCCCGGATCAATCATCTGAGCTGCCTGAGTAGACATGCCGGCAAACATCGGGTCATTGGTTCCGATTAACAGGTTAGCACTCCAGCCGCCGGAAACACCAGCAAAGGCTGCAGCCAGACCTGCGATAGGATGACGTCCAAAGGCCATGAAAAGTACTGCGCCCAGAGGAACCAGTACTACATAACCGGTAGAAGACGCAATATTGGACATGATTCCCAAAAATACTACTACAGCTGTTACAAATGCCTTGGGTGTAGAGGCAGCTACCTTGCGCAGAAGGGCAGACATAAAGCCGGTTCCGTCAGCAACGCCTACACCGATCATAATGGTAAATACAGTTCCCAGAGCAAAGAAGCTGGTGAAATTATTTACAACCGTTGTTACCATATGACGAATGCTGTCCGGCGAAAGAAGACTTACTGCTGCAACTGTTTTCTGGCTGATCTCTCCGCTTGCGCTGTCCAGATAATCATAAGTAACTGTAACACCGCAGGCTGCGCAAATAGCAGACAGCACGATAACCACTGCTGTAAGAATTAAGAAGATAGTAGCCGGATTAGGAAGGCCGTTTCCCACACGTTCTACCGTATCCAGCGCACGAAGCACAAACCCCTTTTTTTGTTTTTCTTTTGTCATATTCGTTCCCTCCAATTTTTATGCAGTCGTACCGTTTTATTTTTTTACCGCATCCACTGCTTCTTTAAGCTGCTTTAACGCTTTTTCAAGGATACTTCTGGGACAGGCCGCATTGAGACGCATATATCCGGACAGACTTCTGCCAAAGGACCAGCCTTCATTTAATCCCAATCCCGCCTTCTCAATCATAAAGCGGCGCAGCTCCTCATTTTCCATTCCCAGTCCTCTGCAGTCCAGCCATACCAGATAAGTTGCATCCGGTACATTTGGACGAATCTGCGGAATATTCTCCTCACAATAGCTTCGGATCAGTTCAAAATTGCCGTCAATATAGGCAAGAAGCTGCTCCAGCCACTCTTCACCCTCATTAAAAGCAGTTTCCACAGCAACTGAACTGAACGCATTATTCCTGTGAATATCCAGATTAAACCAGAACTTATCAAACCGGGCCTTCAGATCTGCATTTGGAAATACAACTGCCGAAGCCTGCAGACCTGCCAGATTAAAGGTCTTTGTACCTGAAATACAGGTAATCACATGAGCAGCGATCTCCGGCGAAAGAGTCGCTGTAGGAATATGCTTCTTCCCATGGAAAATCAGATCTGAATGGATCTCGTCTGATACAATGAGTACATCATTAGCAATACAGATCTCGCACATTCTCGTAAGTTCTTCTCTGGTCCAGACAATTCCCAGCGGATTATGGGGACTGCACAGGAAAAACATCCTGGCTTCCTTTGCCTTTTTCTCAAAATCCTCAAAATCCACAGACCAGACACCGTCTTTTTCCACCATGGGATTTTCAATGACCTCACGGCCCCAGCTCTCTGTTACATCATAGAATTCAGAGTATACTGGAGTCTGGATCAGAACCTTGTCCCCCGGCTCTGTAAATACAAATACCATGGATGACAAAGACGGAACCACGCCTACACTGAAGCTTAACATAGAGCGGTCAATCTCCCAGCCATTGCGGCGTTTCTGCCAGCTGCACACTGCCTCAAAATAGGAATCCGGACGGGAGGTATATCCCCAGATTCCCTCCTCTGCCCGGGCTTTCACAGCATCAATTACGGGCTGAGCAGTTTTAAAGTCCATGTCTGCGACCCACAGAGGAATCACATCTTCTCTGCCGAATTTCTTTTTTCGCTCATCGTACTTGGCAGAACGGTTTTTGCTGCGGTCCACGACCTGGTCAAAATCATACTTCATAGACAACTCTCCGATCTATTATTCTACTGTACCTTACACAGTTACTATAATATACAGCAAAAAACATGCCAATTTTCAAAGCAACGAATTTACATGGTTTTCCATTATATTACAAAGCATTAACTGGTTGTTTGACCATTTAGCCTTGATTATTATGGTCTAAATGGTCTAAATGGTTATTTTCTTGCCCAGCCGTTCCCACATTTCCCAGCCTTCCGGAGTAATTCTACTGCCCCCACGGCCTCTGGTCACCCTTACAAGTCCCAGATTTGAAAGACGTTCCAATATACGACGGATCTCGTGCTGAGATATTGGAAGATGACGCTCTTTCGCCTCTTTTAAAAGATATTCCCGTCCTACCATCTGTCCCTTTGCTCCCGCCTCATAGAGCCGTTCCAGAACAAACCAGAACACCTCATCTTTTTCCTCATCTTCAAGGAAATGATTCTTTTCTGTCTGTATCTCTTTTTCATATCCCTGTGGCTGTCTTCTGTTTTCAGCTCTCTCTGCTGACCGTATAAATGTCACCGGAAGATTTTCAGGAAAAATCACCTTCTTCCCGGTAAAACAAAGATACTCCACCACATTTGCTAGTTCACGTATATTGCCCGGCCAACGGTAACTTACAAACATCTTCCGCACCTCTGATGAAAGTTCAAATGTGCCCCCTGCCTGTGTCCGGAAATGGTCAATCAGGAGAAAAATATCCTCCTCTCTTTCTCTGAGAGGAGGAATCAGCGCAGGAAGGGCATTTAAACGATAGTAAAGATCTCTTCGGAAGCTTCCATTTTCCACTCTGTCTTCCAGCGCCTCATTGGTGGCTGCTACAATACGTACATCCACATGGATAATCTGATTTCCCCCTACGCGCATAACCTCCTGTTCCTGAAGCACTCTCAAAAGCTTTACCTGCATGGCGGGGCTCATTCCTTCAACTTCATCCAGAAACAGTGTCCCCTGATGGGCAAACTCAAACAATCCCGGTCTTCCGCCCTTCTTGGCCCCAGTAAAGGCGCCTTCTTCATAACCAAACAGCTCGCTTTCCAGCAGATTTTCCGGCATAGCAGCTACGTTAATAGCAACAAAAGGGTCATCTCTTCTTCTGGAAGCCAGATGAACTGCATGGGCAAAAAGCTCTTTTCCCGTACCCGTTTCGCCAATGAGAAGAACCGGCGATTCTGCATTGGCCATTTTTCTGAGTATTTCTCTGGTCTGCTCAATTGCTTTGGATTTCCCCACCACATCCTCAAAATGATACTTTGCCAAATATCCCTTCCGCAGCAGCTGTCCCCGAAGCTCATTCTGACGTTTTTCCAATTCATTAAAGCGCTGAAGGGATGCAAAAGCTCCCAGACACTCTCCCGCCCGAATAACAGGAACCACAGATAGATTAATATTGGCGGAACCGATACGGATTAGCCGCGGCAGTTCCTTCTTCTGATAACGCAGGCAGACTTCAAAGGGAATATAGGGAAATACAATCTCTGCTGGACGGCCAATGGCCTGTTCAGGAGTTTTTCCCGTAATATCCGCAGCTTTCTGGTTGCAGGCGATCACTTCTCCATGCTCATTTACACCGATCATCCCTTCATCCAGAATCTCTATTAAAAGCTCATAGCGGCTCTCCAGACGCCTAGATCGATCAAACATATGTTCAAAACTGTAGTTTTCTGCAGCTGCAGAACGCATATAGCTTTGAAATGCTTTTCCTTCTAGAATCTCCTCATGCCCCAGACGCAGAGCCGCCTCAATCATAGTAGCCGGCGCACAGGGTCTGTGTCCTATATTGATTACCTTTTCGATTCCGTCCGGTACAAAAGAGGGTTCATCCGGAGTAACTGCAATACTGATTTTTTCATTTCTCCAGCCCGGATCCTCTGTTCCGTCTGCTCCAAAGGGTACAAAATACAACTGGGTTACCCCAAGCTGTTCCAACTGGGTTACTGCCTCCCTTGCCATCTGCCGAGTCACATTGACAAAAAGCACCTTTGTTCCCTTTGGAATCTCTTTTAAGGTTTGTATCACCCTCCTGAAATAGGTCAGCTGGATCTCCACCACCTGAGCCTGAGGCGGAATATATTTTCCGGCATCCTCCGCAGTTTCAAAAGCATCTGTAGAAACAAGGTAAAGATCCGCAGGGCAGATTCGGTCTACCGACCGGTCTCCTGTGCTGAAATACGCTACTTCCGCCAGATCTCCAAACAACTCCTTTAGCTGACCGGCATAAAACCGGCCGGAACGAGGGATCAGCGTGATTACTGTTATCCTTTTCTTTTGCTCCACCCCAAATTCTCTCCTTTTCAGGCCTTTTTCTCCAAAAGTCTCCTTACATTTTCCTCCTGTTCATCAAACAACAGTTCTTTATTATAATGGTAATACCGTTCGCACTCATATTCCTTTAAAAACTCTATGCTGCAAGGACCTGTATTTAATGAGGTAATAAAAATAACCATCTCCTGACCATTTCCAAAGGCCGTTTCCATAAAGTCAAATGCGTGTTCCAATGCTTTCGCGCAGGCCTCCTTCTGATTCTCATAGCTGTCGCTGCGCTCCATAAACTGCTCTCTGGTCCACTGCCAGGCCGCTTCTGCCTCATTTAAAGAAGCTCCCTTCATCTCCTGAACCCAGCTTTCTAACCGGGCAGCCACTCTGCGGTACCGCCTGTCCTCTCTCCGGTCTGACAGCCCGCTGTCCTTTCTGTGGATTCTGGTAAGCTCTGTCTCTTCCGCCACACTGGCCAGACGCACAGCCGGGACTACATTCTGAGAACAATCCAACTCCCGTTTAAATTCCTTTAAACGGGCCATCAAAAGTTCCATTTCCGCCTTATTTTCATAAAGCTCCCAGAAGCCGTCCGTCAGCTTTGCAAGGAGCAGATCCACAACGCTGAGGCGCTCATCAAAAGGCGCCCGCTCCAGCCTTGTACATACCTCTTCCCGGATCACTCCTTTTAAGATTTCCTCTACCTGATACTCATTCTGATATTTATAATACAGTTCCAGGTAATTGGCAAAATCCTTTGCAACCGCCGGATGCTGGAGATACTGCCCTGCCACTTCCCGATCTGCCCTTTTATCCAGATTTTCATAGACTGTAATGAGCTGTGACAGATCTTCCCAGCCTCTGGGCGTAACAAACCGCTTTCCATCCACGGTGGTCTCTACCTGGCAGAAATACTGGGGACGGATGTCCAGATAGGATAAAACGGCCGGATGGATATTCTGCGCATAGGCATATTCCTTCCATACCTTCAGATCCGGCTCTACGGTAATTTTTTTGATTCGATCCAGTGTTACCACGTCAAATTCCCGAACAGATTTATTGTACTCCGGCGGGTTTCCCGCTGCCACGATGATCCATCCCTCCGGTATCTTATGGGTTCCGAAGGTTTTGCACTGAAGGAACTGCAGCATGGCAGGAGCCAATGTCTCCGATACGCAGTTGATCTCGTCGATAAAAAGGATTCCTTCCTTAAGCCCTGTATCGCGGATCCTGTCATACACCGAAGCCACAATTTCGCTCATTGTGTACTCCGTCACCGCATATTCCTTTCCTCCATAAACCTTATGTTCAATAAACGGAAGACCCACGGCGCTCTGCCTTGTATGGTGGGTAATGGTATAGGCAACCAGACCCAAACCGCATTCTCTGGCAATCTGCTCCATGATCTGGGTTTTTCCCACTCCCGGCGGGCCGATCAAAAGCACCGGCCGCTGGCGGATGGAGGGGATCACATATTCTCCGCAGTCATCCTTTAAAAGATAGGCTGCTGCGGTATCCTTTATCTCTTCCTTGGCTCGTTTAATATTCACTCTCTATCCTTCTTTCTCTTCGAATCTCCCCCCGAAATCTCCATAAGCTGCTCCTCCTCCAGAACCACCTTCATCGCCCAGGCAGGCACTGATTCATCGGAATATAAATGTTCAATAAATACAAAGGCAGCATCATAAACCGGAGCCTGAACCGGATAGATTCCTTTTCCGTCCGTAAAGTAGATCAGTCCCCGAAGCCTGTCTACCTCTCTTTTGGCCCGAAGCTCATTTACATATTCAAAGGCCGGGCGGAAATCCGTTCCTCCAAAGCCAGTGATCTGAAAATGCTCCATATAAGCCTTTAGATCCTCTGCACATTCAATCAGCACATCCGACTGCACCTTATCGTCACACTGCAAAATATGAATCCGTATCTTTCTGAAATAAGTCTCTGACTCAGAAAGCACATCATATGTCTCCTCTAAAAACCTCTGAACCAGTTCCCCGGAACAGGACATACTGGTGTCAATAACAATCACAAAATCCTCAATCCGAAATACCTCTTTTGTTTCCAGAGGCTCGATCAAAGGCATATTTCCATAAAGGGACATTCCATAGGAATAAAAAACCGGATCAAAGGAGTCCGGATCTACCTCAATTTCCTCTTTAAGCACAGAAAAACGCCGGAGAAACTGACGGTAATCGTACCGTTCCCTGTTTTCTGCCCGAAGCATATCCTGAAGACTTTCATTTTCCTGTGACTCATCCTGAGAACCCATAGTTTCCATCTGAGTCTGCATTTTTTCCCGTTTATCATTCCACTGGTTCTGGCGTGTAATGGCCTGACGGGAATTTTCATCCTGTTCCCAGAGATCATGGTCATCCACCTTAAATTCTGCCTGAAGCTGTCCCAGTCTCCGTTCAGAAAGCTCCATCCGGCTTAAGGCCCGGTAAATGCGCTCTGCCGTAAGAACCTTGCTGCCGGTTCTTCCCTGTTTGGGAATACCGTCTCTGCCATCCAGCCTTTCTGTCTGAATTTTGTTTTTCTCCTCCGGCTCCTCCATCTGCCGTTTCAGGCGCAGGTAGGTTTCGCGGCGAAGAGGGCTTTGAGGCACATGGACGCATTTCTGGTACAGGCCGTCGATCACCGCTTCCATCGCAATATCGCAGGCCAGATCCCACAGCTCCTTCTTTCGCCCCTTTCTTGTATACATATGGCAGAACAGGCAGTGAAACACCATATGCAGATAGGCACGGTTGACGCATACACGGCCCTTTTTATAGAGGTTTAAAAGAAATTCCGGATCATAAAAGATCACCGCCCCATCTGTGGATATACCATTCCGGCCCCAATCTGCCTCAAACCCCAAGCTGCTTAAGGACACATCCAGAAAGTGCATATTTACATACAACTCGCTTCTGGCCTGATACAAGATCCGGGTACAGATTCCAACCGTATCCAGTTCCTGAAGCTGTCTCTCTCTTACGGGATCAATCATAAAGAACCTTCTCCATCAGACGCTCCGGCCTCCATCTGCGGCGCCTGGGCCTGCTCTGTCATCAGCCGGTGCTCTTCCTTAAGTTCCTCATACAGCTTATAAAAGCTCCATCCGCAGTTGTGCTCCGTCACAATGGCTTTTAAAGCGATCTTAGGCACCCCTGCTTTTCTTAGCTGGTATAACAGGGTGTCGATCCGGCTGCCGGTAAAATCCTTCATCACCAGCATCTGTTCCGGGATCACGGGAAGAGGCTCATCCACGTTCTTTCGCTCCTGAAAGCCCGGCATGCCAGCCAGACAGCCTATGGTTTCCATGACCTGCTCCGGTTTTACATTGCGGATTTTCACACCCATACGCACCAGAACGCTCTTCATCATCATTTCATGCTTTTTCATTCCGGGATCATTCGTCCCATAATATAATACAAGCTCCACTGTCTTTCTCCTCCGGTTTATTTAAACAGCTCCTCACTGTCCAGCATCAGCGTAAAGGGACCGTCATTTAAAAGCTCCACCTTCATATCAGCGCCAAACTGCCCTTTTTCTACCACGTCCGCCTGTTCCCGGCACCGGACCAGAAAGTGCTCGTAGAGCTTTTCCGCCATCTGAGGTGCTCCTGCCTTTACAAAGCTGGGGCGGTTGCCCTTGCGGCAGTCTGCATAAAGGGTAAACTGGCTGATTACAAGAAGCTCTCCTCCCACATCCGCCAGACTTAAATTGGTTTTTCCATTCTCATCCTCAAAAATACGCAGGCGGCAGATTTTGTCTGCCATCTTTTCCGTCAGCTCTCTGGTATCCCCATCAGCCACGCCCAGAAGAATCAGAAGGCCTTTTCCAATTCTTCCCAAAAGTTCTCCGTCTACTGTAACACTTGCCTGGGTCACTCTCTGAACAACTGCTCTCATTTTCTCTCGTCCTCCTGTGTGTGATACATTCTCATCCTCTCCTGCACTTCTCCCGCGTTTTGCAAAGCACCGGAAAAGAAAGAGCCAGCCGGTTCCATAAGGCCGCCGGCTGGCGCAGGTTTTATTTTTCTCCCGGAGCTCCGGGCTATTCTTCCTGCTGGTTTTTCGCAAAGGCTATGATGGCCTCATTTAACGAAAACATCTTTTTATCCAGCATATCTACCATATCCGCACAGTCTTTTAATTCCATCAGAAGGTTCTCCGGAGCGTTTCCTTCAAATTTGTAAGCAATTTTGTGCTCTAAACTGGCCCAGAAATCCATGGCAACGGAGCGGATCTGGATCTCCACTTTTGTTTCCACGGCTCCGTCTGAAAGGTAAACCGGCACAGTTACCACCATATGGTAGCTCTTATATCCGTTGGGCTTTGGATATTTGATATAGTCCTTTACATGAAGAACTGTAACATCCCTCTGCCCTGCAATAATCTGAGCGATCTGATAAATATCGGATGTAAAGGAGCAGATAATGCGGATACCCGCAATATCGCTCAGATACTCCTGCATATTTTCAATGCTTACCTCACGCCCGTCCTTTTTCAGTTTATTTACAATACTGTCCGCTGTCTTCAGCCTTGATTTAATATGCTCGATCGGATTGTAATCATACCTGTTTATGAACTCATTATTCAGGATTTCAATCTTTGTATTCATTTTTTTTAAGGCTGAATCATAGAGAAACATCACAGAACGCCACTGGTCGATCTGTTCGTTCGTTTTGGGGATATTGATCATTCCTATCCCTTCCTCTCCTACAGCTTCAGTCCCTTTAACAGATCCCCCAGGCCTGTAGTGGCTGAAGCGGTCTCTTTATAGTTGAAGGTTTCATGCTCTTCACGCGCAGTCTCCTGCTCGGCCAGAACCTTCATGCTCAGGCTGATCTTTCCGTCTGCAATGGAAAGGATCTTTACCTTTACGGTCTGTCCTTCCTTGAGAACAGCTCCCGGATGCTTGATGCGCTGGGTACTGATCTGAGAAATATGCACAAGTCCGTCTACGCCCTCTGCCAGCTTCACAAAAGCGCCGTAATCCTTTAAGCTGTCTACGGTACCCTCTACTACATCACCCGGCTTAAACTGAGCCAGACGCTCTTTGCGGGCCTCTTCCCTCTTCTGGCGTTCCACCTGACGGCCAGACAGAACCAGTCTCTTCTTTTCCGGATCTACTGTAATGATCACAGCCTCCACATGCTTGCCCTGCCAGTCCTCCAGCTTTTCTACATAATCCGCTGACAGCTGAGACGCCGGGATAAATGCTCTTACCTCATCTACAAAGGCAACAACCCCGCCCTTTACAGCCTCGGAAATCTTTACCTTGAGAACGGTCTTATCCTCCATCATCTGAGCAAACTCAGCCCACTTCTGTCCTTCAGCGCTGTCGTCCTCCGGCATATCTCTTCTCTGATCCAGAGCCGCATAGGAAGCCTCCAGTTCAGCCGCATAATCCTCCATGGTTTCAACAGGCTCCTCTGCCTTAACCTCTGTCTCCAATTCCTTATTCATGTCTTCGCTCATGTTCTTCTCCTCACCTTCCGCTTTTCATTCCCTGTCTCAGTCTGTTTTGATCCTTTCAGACTGTCTGGATATTCAGCTTTTTACATTATATCAGCAAACCACCTGATATTTCTATACTTTTTCAGAAAAATTATTCCTGTTTTTTATTTTTGCTGTTTTTTCCTTTGTACCGGAAAGTTTCCTGTGCTATATTTTAGGAAGAACACTTGCATTTATTTCATAAGGAGGATATTTTCATGATCGATCTTTTAGATCTTCATACACATACCATCGCCAGCGGCCATGCCTACAACACGCTTTATGAAATGGCCCAGTCCGCTGCCGAAAAAGGACTGGCCCTTTACGGCTGTTCCGAACACGCTCCCGCTATGCCCGGAAGCTGCCACAAATTCTATTTCAGTAATTTTGACGTGATCCCCAGAGTGATCCGTGGAATCCCGGTTTTAATGGGAACCGAGCTGAACATTCTTGATCATACAGGACGAGTAGACTTAGAGGATCATTACCTGCAAAAAATAGATTACGCGATTGCCAGCCTCCACACCCCCTGTATCGACAATCACGGCACTGTATCCGACTATACAAATGCCTATCTGGGCGTCATGGAGAACCCTCTGATCCACATCATCGGCCATCCCGATGATTCCCGCCTGCCTGCCGACTGGACCGCAGTAGCTGCTGCGGCTGCAAAGCATCATAAACTCCTGGAACTCAACAGCCACTCTCTTGCTCCCAACTCTTCCAGAAAAGGTGCCAGAGAAAATTATGAACAGCTGTTGACTGCCTGTATGCGCTATGGAACCTCTATCATTATAGACAGCGACGCACACTGTGAAAATGATGTGGGAAACCACGAAATGGCCCACAGGCTTTTAGCTGATCTCCATTTTCCGGAGGAACTGGTGGTAAACACCTCCCTCTCAAAAGCCGCAGCCTTTATCCCGTCTCTGGATCGGCTTTTAAAGGAAGAACCGGAGCTTTTTTATAACGCATTATCTCATCCTCAGGGAGGAAACAACCGAACATGATCAACTTTTTAAATCTGGAATACTTTCTGGCAGCTGCCGAAGAGCTGAATTTTACGCGGGCCGCCAAACGGCTCTATATTTCCCAGCAGTCCTTAAGCAATCACATTTCCAATATGGAAAAGGAATTTGACGTTGTCCTTTTTAACCGCACCTCCCCGCTGACTTTGACCTATGCGGGGCAGGCCCTAAAGGTTCGGGCCAGAGAACTTTTGGATTTAAAGGATGAAACCTACCGGGAAATCGCAGATATCAAGGATTTCTCCACAGGTCAGCTTTCCATCGGCGTTTCCCATACAAGAGGCCGTTTTATCCTGCCTGAAATTCTCCCTGTCTATCAGTCTGAATTTCCCGGGATCGAGCTCCATTTAATTGAAGGCAACTCCAGCGAACTGGCAAATGACCTGCTCCATGGAAATATTGACCTGATGATCGACCTCCTTCCCTTTACGGCAGAAAATGTAGACACTGTGCCCATCTGCCAGGAGGAAATTCTCCTGGTGGTTCCCAACGCAGTTCTTAAAAAAATCCATCCGGAACAGGCAGAGGAGCTTCGCCACAAGCTGGAACAGGGTGCGGATGTGCGGCTTCTGGAAAACTGTCCTTTTGTACTTTTAAACAAGGGAAACCGGGTGCGTACCATCGCAGATGAAATTTTTGAAGACGCCCAGGTAACTCCCCGAATCGTACTGGAAACGGAAAATATAGAGACCGCTCTTGCCCTCAGCGTTAAGGGCATGGGAATCACCTTCTATCCCCGGATGTTTATGTCTCAGGATCATGCGGCAAATGCCTGCAAAAATCCGCTGTCCCGTCAGGCAGGACTAAACCTCTATCCGCTGAATTATTCCCGGGCTCACGGCACACTGGGGCTGGGTTATCACAAAGGCCACTATATGTCCCGGGCTACCCATGAGTTTATCCGTATAGCACTGGAGCGGATTCCTTATAAGAATGAAGAGATCTGAGTTTTTATCGGATGGACCTTGACATTAGGGCACGGATTCTTTATAATATAAACAGTAATCGTTATTATTATTATATTATAAGGAGACGCCTATGAAAACTTTAAAGTATAGCCGTCAGAGGGAAGCCATCAAAGCCAGCTTGATGAACCGGTGCGATCATCCAACGGCAGACGCCCTATACGCCAGCATTCGGGAGGAATTTCCCAATATCAGTCTGGGAACCGTTTATCGGAACTTAAATCTGCTGGTGGAGACGGGCGAGATCCGTAAATTAAGCTGCGGCAGCGGAGCAGACCACTATGACGGCGATGTATCGCCCCACTACCATTTTGTATGCAGAGAATGCGGCCATGTCTATGATATGGATATTCAGGAAATGGATGAATTAAATGCAGCAGTCCAGAGCCATGCGCCGGGACATATTGATTCTCATTCCATTCTGTTTTTTGGCCAGTGCCAGTCCTGTATGGATATGGAAAATCCAAAAAAAGATCAAAAAACTATTGACAAAACAGCATAAATCATTTATATTGATATCAGTAATCATTACTATTATTGATTCGCAATGTTAACAGGGTTCCGGGGCATCCCCGGTTCCCACACACTATATAATAAAGGAGATCAAGACTATGAAGAAATGGGTTTGTACAGTTTGCGGTTACGTTTATGAGGGTGAGCAGGCTCCTGAGAAATGTCCTCAGTGCGGCGTTCCTGCTTCCAAGTTCAAGGAGCAGGCTGCTGATCAGATGGCTTGGGCTTGCGAGCATGAGGTTGGCGTTGCTCAGGGTTCCCCTGAGGATATCATGGCTGATTTAAGAGCTAACTTTGAGGGTGAGTGCTCTGAGGTTGGTATGTACCTGGCTATGTCCAGAGTCGCTCACAGAGAGGGCTATCCTGAGATCGGCCTGTACTGGGAGAAGGCTGCTCTGGAAGAGGCTGAGCATGCTGCTAAGTTTGCTGAACTCTTAGGCGAGGTTGTTACAAGCTCCACCAAGAAGAACCTGGAGATGAGAGTTGCTGCTGAGAACGGCGCTACTGCCGGCAAATTCGATCTGGCTAAGAGAGCTAAGGCTGCTAACCTGGATGCAATCCATGACACTGTTCATGAGATGGCTAAGGATGAGGCTAGACACGGCAGAGCATTTGAGGGTCTGTTAAAGAGATACTTTGGCTAATTAAAATTCGATAAACCGGATATCTGAGAGGGAAAGGATTCGTCTTTTCCCTCTTTCTTCATTTTCCTGCATCCATGCTGTATACTGTTATTTCCCTCCTCTTCGCCTTCCATCACCTGATAGACAAACGTTCTGTTTGGGGTTACAATAGAATTGGTGGATCGTGATATATGCGTTTTCACTGAACATATCATTTTTCAGCGCCTCATCACTCCTTTATGGCGCTACAGGAGGTTTTTTGTGAGTCACTCAAGTACAACCCATCGGGATTCCTGGAAGTCCAACTGGGGGTTCGTCCTGGCCTGCATCGGCTCTGCAGTAGGCATGGGCAATATCTGGATGTTCCCCACCAGGGTCTCAAAGTACGGAGGCGGCACCTTCTTGCTGCCCTATTTTCTTTTTGTAATCATCATTGGTCTTTCCGGCGTCATCGGTGAAATGGCATTCGGGCGGGCCACCCGTTCCGGCCCCATCGGAGCCTTTGGCCAGGCCATAGCAAGCCGCGGGAAAAATCCCAAGATCGGACAGGCGATCGGCTATCTTCCCGTGATCGGATCTCTGGCTCTGGCGATTGGTTATTCTGTCATCGTTGGCTGGATCCTCAAATACGCCGCAGGTTCCCTTACCGGCTCGGTGCTGGCCCAAGCAGATATTGAAGGCTTCGGACAGGCCTTTGGGCAGATGGCAGCTCCCTTTGGCAATAACTTCTGGCAGACTGTGGGCATCGTAATAACCTTTATCATCATGGTCTGTGGTATTTCAGGAGGGATTGAAAAAATCAATAAGGTTATTATGCCCCTGTTCTTTTTCCTGTTTTTGGGGCTGGCTGTATATATGGCTTTCCAGCCGGGAGCGGCAGAAGGATATCGTTACATCTTTCGTATTGAACCGGAAGGACTGGCAGATCCCATGACCTGGGTCTTTGCCCTTGGACAGGCATTTTTCTCCCTGTCTCTGGCAGGAAACGGCACTCTGATCTACGGCTCCTATTTAAAAGACAGCGAGGATGTTACCAGTGCAGCCCGCAAAGTGGCCTTCTTTGACACCATGGCAGCTCTTCTTGCAGCCCTTGTTATCATTCCCGCCATGGCTACCACCGGTTCTCAGTTAAATGAAGGCGGTCCCGGACTTATCTTTATTTATCTGCCCAACCTGTTTAAATCCATGCCCGGAAGCCGCATCCTGGTAATCGTTTTCTTTACAGCCGTATTTTTTGCCGGTATTTCATCCATTATCAACCTGTTTGAAGCTCCTATTGCCACTTTGGAACAGCATTTTAAACTGAGCCGCCGTGTATCTGTCACTATTGCTGCGTCGCTGGCTCTCGCAGTAGGCCTTTGCATCCAGGGAATCGTATCCGGCTGGATGGACTTCGTTTCTATCTATATCTGTCCATTGGGCGCCGGCCTGGCAGGAATCATGTTTTTCTGGGTATATGGCAGCGATTTTGCAAAAAAAGAAGCGGAAAAGGGCCGCCCAAAACCCCTTGGTCCCTGGTTCCGCTTTATGACCGCCTATGTCTTCTGCGGACTTACCATCGCAGTATTTATACTGGGAATTATCTTCGGAGGCATTGGCTGATACAAAAGAGAGGTATCTAAAATGAATCAACTTCCATCACAGGGACAGACGGGATCAGCTTCCAATGTCCCTGCAAATCCCCTGGGCACTCTACCTATTAACCAGCTTTTAGCCCGCTTTGCCATTCCCAGCATCATAGCCATGCTGGTCAGTGCCCTGTATAATATTGTAGATCAGTTTTTTATCGGCCGCAGTGTGGGAATGCTTGGAAATGCTGCTACCAATGTTGCATTTCCTCTAACCATCACCTGTACCGCCCTTTCCCTGATGTTTGGCATCGGCGGCGCAGCTAACTTTAATCTTTCCATGGGCCATGGCGAACGGGAAGATGCTGCCCGTTATGCGGGAAATGCTGTTTTTATGCTGTTTTTTACAGGATTGATCCTCTGCCTGGGAGTACGCTTATTTTTAAAGCCTCTCATGATAGCCTTTGGAGCCACAGCAGAAGTTTTAGATTACTCTCTTATATACACAGGCATTACTTCCCTTGGTTTTCCATTCCTGGTCCTTACTACTGGAGGCTCTAACCTGATCCGGGCAGACGGAAGTCCCCGTTTCTCCATGGTCTGCACACTTACAGGCGCACTGATCAACACGATCTTAGACCCTTTGTTTATCTTTACTTTTCATATGGGAATGGCCGGTGCTGCTCTGGCAACCATTATCGGCCAGATTGTATCCGGTATCATGGTAATCATCTATCTGACCCGCTTTAAAACAGTCCATTTGACATTTGACTACCTTCGTCCCATTCCTTCCCACATTAAAGCGATCATATCCCTGGGAATGGCACCCTTCTTTAACCAGATTGCAATGATGGTGGTACAGATTGTCATGAATAATGTACTTCGCTATTACGGCGGACAGTCTCATTACGGCAGTGAGATTCCTCTGGCCTGTGCCGGGATCATCAGCAAGGTAAACATGATCTTCTTCTCCCTGGTCATCGGTCTTTCCCAGGGACTGCAGCCCATTGTCAGTTTTAACTACGGAGCAGGAAAATACCGCCGTGTACGTTCCGCCTATCTGAAAGCGGTATGTATCGCCACCTGTATTTCCTCTGTATCCTTTTTATGCTTTCAGCTGATTCCCAGACAGATCATCTCCATTTTCGGTTCAGGAAGTGAGGAATATTTCCGCTTTGCAGAACAGTATTTCCGTATTTTCCTTTTCTTTACATTTTTAAATGGCCTTCAGCCCATTACGGCCAACTATTTTACCTCCATTGGAAAGGCAGGTACGGGTATATTTATATCCCTCACACGCCAGATTATCTTCCTTCTGCCTCTGATCCTCATTCTTCCTATGTTCTTAGGAATTGAGGGCGTTATGTACTCGGCTCCTGTGGCAGATCTGATGGCCGCTGTTTTGGCAGTCTTCTTTGTGTCCAGAGAGCTAAAGCGAATGAAACAGATGGAGCATCTATCTGAAGCATAAAATCCACACAGCCCCGACAGTATCATTGTATATCTGCCGGGGCTGTATGGATTTTACATTTATCTGACTATAGCTGTTTTAAAAGCTGTTCATACCGTTCCCGGTTTTCCCTGGGAATCTTAAGGGCATCCATCGCCTGACCGGAGGACCAGCTCATGGTCTCCATCAGATTGCGGATGGAGGAAAGAAGTCCATGTTCCATGCCCTGTTCCAGTCCTTTCTCAATTCCCCTGTCTTCAATTCCTTTACTAAGATTACACATGAGCGATACCTCCCGTTCTAAATCCCTTGTCATCTTAACTGAAAAATCTTCCTCTAAAATATGTTTCTTCTTCTGCGGATCCTGCTCATCAGAAAGAAGGACATCTAAAAGCTTTATAATACCTGAATAATGTTCATTCTCTGAGTCTCCCAGACAGATTATAACTGCCGTCATCAGGTCATAATTTTCCTTCTTCTCCTTTTCCTCTCCTACCATGCACTCTTCTGTAATCGAATATCGGTTAATCGTATTTTTCCGCCGTTTAGGTGGATTCATACAGATCCAGATCGAGTAAACCTTGCATATCTTTTCATAGTGTCCATCTGTAAATTCCGAATCGTATCGGAACCATTCGCGGACCGTTCATCCGAATTTACTGCTGTATGGGCAATCTGCGGTTCCCCTTCAATATAATACTCTGCAATGTCCTTAACACTGCATTCTCTATATTCCTCAATACAGCTTTTCATAATCCAGGCTAAAATCTCTTTATTAGCCAGAAGCCGTTTACAGGCCGCGTCATAAGATGCCTTATCTGCAGCAAAATCCAGATTTCTTGCTAAAGTATTTTCTGTTTTCACTTGCCTGCATCCCCTTTCAACCGTTTTCCTTCTTAAATTCTACCATACTATCAATATCCCCGCCAGACTATGAAAACGAAATTTAAATTTTTTTAAAAAAACTCTTGACAAAACAGCATAAATCATTTATATTGATATCAGTAATCATTACTATTATTGATTCGCAATGTTAACAGGGTTCCGGGGCATCCCCGGTTCCCACACACTATATAATAAAGGAGATCAAGACTATGAAGAAATGGGTTTGTACAGTTTGCGGTTACGTTTATGAGGGTGAGCAGGCTCCTGAGAAATGTCCTCAGTGCGGCGTTCCTGCTTCCAAGTTCAAGGAGCAGGCTGCTGATCAGATGGCTTGGGCTTGCGAGCATGAGGTTGGCGTTGCTCAGGGTTCCCCTGAGGATATCATGGCTGATTTAAGAGCTAACTTTGAGGGTGAGTGCTCTGAGGTTGGTATGTACCTGGCTATGTCCAGAGTCGCTCACAGAGAGGGCTATCCTGAGATCGGCCTGTACTGGGAGAAGGCTGCTCTGGAAGAGGCTGAGCATGCTGCTAAGTTTGCTGAACTCTTAGGCGAGGTTGTTACAAGCTCCACCAAGAAGAACCTGGAGATGAGAGTTGCTGCTGAGAACGGCGCTACTGCCGGCAAATTCGATCTGGCTAAGAGAGCTAAGGCTGCTAACCTGGATGCAATCCATGACACTGTTCATGAGATGGCTAAGGATGAGGCTCGTCACGGAAAGGCATTTGAAGGTCTGTTAAAGAGATACTTTGGCTAATACTTCCATAATCATTACACACTCTCCATTCATTATAACAGAGATTATTACAGCTCCGGCACATGCACTGCCGGAGCTGTTTTTCATTAAATTAAAACAGCGCCCGCAACAGAATTTCCTCTGCCGGAGCGCTGTTTTCAAAACATATTTATAATCGGGATTGTAAGTCTTTACACTCCCATCTTCCTCTGAACAAACTTTACAACTTCCATAATCGGAATGATCAATACTGCCAGTCCCAGAGCAATAATATATTCATGGAAATCAATAGGAGTAAACTCAAATGCCTTTGCAAGGAACGGAACCTCGATTACTGCGGTTGTCAGAATCAGGGATACGATCATTGCACCGTAAAGGAAGGTATTTCCGGTCTTCATGGTGAAGATAGAACCTCTGCGGCTTCTCATATTCAGAGAGTGGCAGATCTCAACCATGGACAGGGTCAGGAATGCCATTGTTGTTCCGTCAGGGCTGTTTACAAATTCCCAGACGCCGCTTTCAATATAATGGCCTATGATATAGGAAACCATTACAAGGATCGTTACAACAAAACCCTGGAAGAATACGTCAAATCCCATACCGCCGGCAAAAATGCCTTCTCTCGGGTCTCTTGGAGACTGCTTCATAATGTCAGCCTCACTCTTTTCCATACCCAGAGCCAGAGCAGGGAAACAGTCTGTGATCAGGTTAATCCACAAAAGATGTACCGGCTCCAGAATCGTAAAGCCGATCAGCGTTGCAAAGAAGATTGCCAGCACCTCTGCCAGATTGGAGGCTAACAGGAACTGAATCGCCTTACGGATATTTGCGTAAATGCGGCGTCCCTCTTCTACTGCGGATACGATTGTTGCAAAGTTGTCATCTGCAAGAACCATGTCTGCTACATTTTTGGTTACGTCTGTACCCGTAATACCCATTCCCACACCGATATCCGCACTCTTGATAGAAGGAGCATCGTTTACGCCGTCACCGGTCATAGCTGTAATACGGCCCTTTGCCTTCCATGCATTTACAATGCGTACCTTATGCTCAGGCTGTACGCGGGCATAAACGGAGTATTTTTCAATATCTGTCTTAAACTGCTCGTCGCTGATCTCATTTAACTGAGCGCCTGTAATCGCCTGGCTGGCATCCTCGATGATTCCCAGCTCCTTTGCAATGGCCACGGCTGTATCCTTGTGATCACCGGTAATCATAATAGGGCGGATTCCTGCCTCACGGCACTCAACGATTGCCGCCTTTACCTCAGGACGTACCGGGTCGATCATGCCGGAAAGTCCTACATATACCAGATCCTGCTCCAGATTGGAGGCGTCTGTATTCTCAGGCAGTGCCTTCCATTCTCTCATGGAACCGCAGAGTACGCGGAGCGCCTTATCTGCCATGGACTTATTATTCTTTAAAATGCTGCTGCGGATTTCGTCGGTCATTTCCACGATCTGTCCGCCCACATAGGCCTTTGTACAGCGTTTTAATACTTCATCCGGAGCGCCCTTTGTAAACTGGATGAAACGTCCGTCCGCAGTCTGATGAATAGTTGTCATCATCTTACGCATGGAATCAAAGGGAGCCTCAGCCACACGGACATATTCCTTTTCCAGCTGATCCTTTGGAAGTCCATTCTTTGCAGCATCATTTACAAGAGCACACTCGGTAGGTTCTCCCACTGCCTCGCCGCTGTCAGGGCTTAAGGAAGCGTCGGAGCAGAGTGCCATGGCAGTTTCTAAGAGCTTCTCATCATCTGCCACATGCTCCACAACGGTCATCTTATTCTGAGTCAGAGTACCCGTCTTGTCGGAGCAGATAATCTGAGTACATCCCAGAGTTTCCACTGCTGTCAGCTTACGGATAATAGCATTTCTGCGGGACATATTTGTAACGCCGATGGAAAGCACGATGGTGACAACCGCTGCCAGACCCTCCGGGATCGCAGCTACTGCCAGAGAAACAGCTACCATAAATGTACTTAAGATCGTATCGCCTGTAATGCCTTCTGCGCTTCCCTGAGCACGGAACAGGCCTACTGCAAAGATAACCACACAGATTCCCACCACCAGCATGGTCAGGAACTTACTCAGCTGATTCAGCTTGATCTGAAGAGGCGTTTCCTCATCCTTAGCCTGAGCAAGAGCATCTGCAATCTTACCCATTTCTGTATCCATACCTGTCGCTGTGATGACAGCTTTTCCACGACCGTATACAACGGTTGATCCCATGTATACCATGTTTTTACGATCGCCTAAAGGTACATCCTTTTCTCCGCCCAGATTTAACACCTGGATGATCTTGTCTACCGGAACAGACTCTCCGGTCAGAGCCGCTTCCTCGATCTTCATGCTGGCGCACTCGATGATTCGTCCGTCTGCCGGTACGGAATCTCCCGCTTCCAGGATGACCACATCACCGGGTACCAGCTCCTCACTCTTTAATGTAACAAGCTTTCCGTCGCGCAGCACCTTACTGGTAGCTGCAGCAATCTCCTGCAGGGCTGCAATCGCCGCCTCTGCCTTGCTCTCCTGAACAACGCCCAGAACTGCATTGATAATAACTACCGCCATGATGATGATCACATCTGCAAAGGACTCGCCCTCATAGTAAGCGGTAATACCTGAAATAACAGCCGCCACGATCAGAATAATGATCATGGGATCTGCCAGTTCATCAAGAAACTTCTTAAGCAGGGAATCCTTTTTCCCCTCCTTCAGCTTGTTATGCCCGAATTTTTCCAGACGGCCTGCAGCTTCCTGAGAAGAAAGTCCTTCTTCTGAGGTATTCTGCTCCTTTAGCACATCCTGAATACTGGACAGGTACTCTTTCATTGCTTTTTCCTCCTTTTATTATCTGGAAGTGTCTTTCTTCATCATGCCCGCCCGCTTCCTCAGCTATACATCTTCCGGCAGGTACATCCGGCGTATTTCCTGTATTGGTACAAACAAAAACGAGACCTACCAGAAGCCCCTTCCATTAAAGAAGACTTCCGATAAGTCTCGTCATTTAAAACCAAGCCACGGACACGCTCCGATGCTGTTGACTTCGCTACACGGTTCCCGACCTGAAAACTGCCGGTCAACTGCGCTGACTACTCCCTTACTGCCCATAATGCTATCACGGACAGGGGAAACTGTCAAGATTCTATTTTCAGGAGTTTTTATGTTCCTCTAAAAAATGGCCCGCGTATTGCCATATATTCCGTATCCATCGGAAGTTCTCTCACTGTATTTAAAGCAGCCTCTCCAACCCCGGATACAGCGCTCCCGCTATCACCAGTCCGCTGATCCCCTGGATCCCATTGGCAGAGAGACTTAAAAGAGCGGCTGCCGGGCCATAGAGAACGCTTTCAAAAAGAAAGTATCCTCCTGCAACCAGCAAAATATCAGCTATACCACCATATAAAACTGCCAGCTTCCTGCTTTTTCCTTTACTCACTACATGACAGTATACTACAGATGTGACAGCTGCCACAAGGCCTTTGACTGCAAATGTAATCGGTACATAGATAAAATATCCGCCCAGTAAATCCGCCATACAGGAGCCAATTCCGGCTGCCAGAAATGCAGTTACCGGATCCAGAAAAATCCCGGACAGAATAACCACGGCATCACCCGGATGAATATATCCTCCGGTACCTGGTGTTGGAATCCGGATTGACATGGTAAACACACAGATCAGGGCTGCAAACAGGGCTGCTGTTACCAGTTTTTTTACAGAAATATTCCGCATCATACGTTCCTCCTTGATTTTTCACGGTTTCCCGTAGTATAGCAGAATTATGGACCGGTTAAAATATCCATTTCTGTTATTTTAAACCAGTCCAGTTCTTTGTTTCCTGTTATCTTTTCATTCCTGTCTTTGCCATGTCTTTTATCCTGTCCATACAATGCTCAAAAAAGATCTTATATGCCAGACAAAAATAATTCTTATAATAATCGCTTCCCTCCACAGGATCTCTGTAGCGCTGGCATCCACCCCGGCAGAGAAAGAAATAGGGGCATTCCCGGCACTGGGGATCCAGCTGGCGGGAGCGCTTTATAAAGCCAGTCTCCTGACGCCGCTTATCCATCTCTTCCATGGTATTTTCATTAAAGTTCCCCAGACGATATTCATCCAGCATATAAAAATCACAGGGGTAGGCGCTTCCGTCCGCTTCTACCACATACTGAATCCCGCACTCGCCTCTCTGGTCGCAGGCCTCAGGGTAATACCCCATCAAAAGGGCAATATAATTTTCAAACTGACGGATATAAGGCTGCCTGTTTTTCTGCCAGTCCTTATACCAGAGATCAAAGAGCCGGGTGAGAAATCTGCCATAGTTCTCCGGCGAAATGGCATATTCCGTCTTCTGATGGCCTTCACCCAGAGGATCCAGGCAGGCAATATACTGCTGATAGTTCCATCCTCTGCGGCTGTATGCCTTATAGATTTCCTCTATCTGTCCGGCTGTTTTTTCTGTCACAACCGTAAGAATATTATACTCTACGCCGTAAGCATCCATAAGCTCTGCGGCTTTTGTCACCACATCATAGGTCCCATTTCCCTTTTTATCATGGCGGCAAACATCATGAGTTTCTTTTGTTCCGTCAACAGAAAGCCCTACCAGAAAATGATTTTCAGCCAGAAAGCGGCACCATTCCTCATCCAGAAGAGAGCCGTTGGTCTGGAAGGCATTATGTACCTGTATTCCTCTGCGGTTGTACTTATTCTGAAATTCTACCGCTTTTCGGAAAAAGTCCAGCCCCCTCAGCGCAGGCTCTCCCCCCTGATAGGCATAATTAACCTGCCTCTGTGCATGAACCATGGTTCTCCGAATCACATTTTTCAGTGTTTCCTCAGACATAAAACCATAGGATTCCTGCTCTCTTTTCTGCATCTCATCGCAGTAAAAGCAATAATCGCAATGCATATTGCACAGGCCTGAAGACGGCTTCATCAAAACACTTGGATCCGGCATATTTTATCTCCCCGCTTTTTTAAAATACTTCTCTGAGTACCAGATCCACTACCTTTTCAAAGGTCTGCTTTACCCTTGCAGCCGTTTCTACTACCTCTGCATGATTTAAAGGCTGATCCAGAATGCCTGCTCCCGGATTCGTAACGCAGGAGATTCCCAGTACCGGAATACCGCAGTGACTGCACACAATCGCCTCCGGAACTGTAGACATTCCTACCGCATCTGCCCCCAGAAGCCCTGCCATGCGAACCTCTGCCGGTGTCTCATAATTAGGGCCGGAGAACATCATATATACGCCCTCCTCCAAATGGATTCCATTTTCCTGTGCTTTTTCCTTCAGACATGTTCTGAATCCTGCATCATATACGCAGCTCATATCCGGAAAACGCGGGCCGTCCTCCTCAAAATTAGGACCGATCAGCGGATTGGAGCCGGAATAATTGATATGGTCTTTAATAATCATCAGGGTTCCTGGCTCATAGGACCGGTTTACGCCCCCGGCAGCATTGGTGAGAAGAACCTTTTTAACGCCCAGACGCTTCATGATACGGATCGGAAGGGTGATCAGCCTCTGGCTGTAGCCCTCATAATAATGAACCCTGCCCTGCATGGCAATGACTTTCTTCCCCATACAGGTTCCCAGTACAAACTGGCCCGCGTGGCCTGCCACTGTGGATACCGGAAAATCAGGGATATCATGGTAGGAAATCTTTACCGGATTTTCAATCTTATCCGCATAATCACCCAGTCCGCTTCCCAGGATCATACCGATCTCAGGTTCAAAATCCGTCTTTTCACGGATGATGCGGACAGAATCCTCGATGATTTTCATTTCTCTTTCATTTGTCATGGATGATACGCCTCCCTTACCGATTCTCAATCTCCATCAGCATATTCACCCGTCTCTCATGCCTGCCGCCTTCAAACTCAGCGTCCAGCCATGCTTCGGTGATCATCTTTGCCATCTCGCTTCCCACTACTCTGGCGCCAAAGGCAAGGACGTTGCTGTTATTGTGCATACGGGACAGCTTTGCGCTGTAGGGTTCGCTGCATACACAGGCGCGCACGCCCTTTACCTTATTAGCTGCCAGTGAAATGCCTACGCCGGTGCCGCAGATCACGATACCCAGATCTGCTTCTTTGGAAGCCACAGCCCGTCCTACCTTTTCACCATATACAGGGTAATCGCAGCTTTCTGTAGAATTGGTACCCAAATCAATAACCTCGTAGCCTTTTCCCTCTACAAACTCCTTAATAATATTTTTAAGCTCAATGGCTGTATGGTCGTTTCCCATTGCAATTTTCATTTTCATTTTCTCCTCATTCTCTCAAAAAATTCCTCCATCCTGTCAAGCCGGGAGGTCATGGACATAAGCAGCAGATCTGCCGCAGTAAGCGCTGCCATGGCTTCTGCCACCACAACTGCCCTTGGAACGATAATGGGATCGTGACGTCCATGGATCTCGATCTCCCGTTCTTTCCCGCTCCGATCCACCGTGGACTGAGGCTGGGCAATGGACGGAGTAGGCTTAAAGGCCGCCCGTATTACAACCGGGCTGGAATCGCTCATCCCTCCCAGGACGCCACCGGAGTGATTGGTTCGCTTGGACGGGTGGCCCGCACTGTCAATGCAGAAGCTGTCGTTATTCTGTGAACCGGCGGATACTGCCGCCTCAAATCCGTCTCCGATCTCAACGCCTTTCACTGCTCCAATGGACATCATGGCTTTTGCCAGAGCCGCATCCAGCTTGTCAAACACCGGCTCTCCCACGCCTGCGGGAAGCCCCTCGATCACACACTCTACCACACCGCCGCAGGAATCCCTTCGAGCCATCATATCCTCTAAATAACTCTCTGCTTCCTTTGCCGCAATGTCATCAGGCATATAAAGACGGTTTTCCCACATTTTGGAAATCTCCATCCGGGACCGGTCGATGCTTACAGGGCCGATTGCGCTGGTATAAGCACAAACCCTTACCCCAAGGCGCTCCAGAAGCTTTGCGGCCACTGCTCCGGCTGCTACCCGGCCAATGGTCTCTCGTCCGGAGGAACGGCCGCCTCCTCTGTAATCCCTGAAGCCATACTTTTGATCAAAGGTGAAATCTGCATGACCGGGGCGGTATACATCCATGATATTGCTGTAATCGTGGGATCTCTGGTCTGTATTCCGCACCTCCAGGGCAATCGGCGTTCCGGTTGTCTTTCCTTCAAAGACGCCAGAAAGGATTTCCACCTGATCGCCCTCCTGTCTGGCTGTGGTAAAGCGGCTCTGCCCCGGCTTTCTCCGGTCTAAATATCTCTGAATATCTTCTTCATCTAAGGGCAGACCTGCCGGACAGCCGTCTATGACCACGCCAATGCCCTTTCCATGGGACTCTCCCCAGGTGCTGACGCGAAAAAGCGTCCCGTAAATTGAACCCGCCATGACTAATCTCCAATCTTTACAATCGCACAGCAGTTTGGTTCATTAACCGGAATGCTTCTTCCGCTCATGACCAGAAGTCCCTTCTCATAGTCTACCTTAAAGAAGGAAATGCTGCCGCTGTCATGGTTAATGGACGCAATATGCTTCCCATCCGGGAAAACAGCCACGTCCTTAGGATATTCGCCGCTGATCGGCAGGCAGCAGATCATGGAAAGAAGTCCTGTTTCCTCATCCCTGCTGTAGATACTTACCGTATTCTCTCCCGCATTGGTGCAGTAAACATACTTCTCATCCCAGGACATACGCATCGCGCAGGCTGCCGTAAGATTGCCCGGATTTTTCGTCGAGGTAGTAGAAATCGTCTGGATCTTCTCGATTACGGGAGCTCTGTCCCCTGTCTCATAAGTAAATACATCAATTACATTTTTAAGCTCGTACATCAGATAAAGGAAGCGTCCGTCCCTGCTGAACCGGAAATGTCTGGGCGCAGATTCCAGGTCGCAGCGGATGGCGTCTACCTGAACCATCTTCTGTTCCTTATCATTAAAGCGGTAAATCTTTACCTGATCCACTCCGTTATCCACACTGAGGACGTATTTATTGTCCGGCATCCGGCGAGTGCATGTCACGTGAGGGCGGAAATTACGCTCTGCCACGCTTCCGTATCCTTTATCATATACACCGTCCACGATCCCCCCTACGGAGCCGTCTTTGTTCAAGCTCAGGATCGTGGTCTTTCCGTCATGATAACCGGATACGAAGATAAACTTGTCCTCCAGATCGCTGCACAGATGACAGCCCCTCATTCCGCGGATGGGCGCGCTGTTTAAACGCGCCAGGGCGCCGTTCTGCAGGATCCGGAAAGACACCACTCCTTCATCGGCAATGGAATACAATGTCTTTCCATCGCTGGAGGCAATTACATAGGAAGAATTATTTACCTCCATCTCGCAGCGCTCCTTAAACGTTCCCTTCTCCACATCTACGTCAAATACTGTGATTCCCTTTGCTTTCCCGGTATAGGAGTAGGACCCCACATATGCCATATATCTGCCGCTCATACCTGTATTTACCTCCTGAAAATAAGTTCGATTTTGTTAAAACCTATCATATCATAATTTTTATTATTTGTTAACCGCTAACTTTAAGAAAAGGTATTGACACAGGATTTATTTCATGTATAATGAAATTCGCTTTGTTTATTATTACTAAACTTTTTGATTATTTATATATTGGGTTAGTATCGCTAAACTTTTTGTATATTTTGCAGCCGTGCAGGGAGGAATTGTATGGATATCGGAAACAGACTGAAGGAGCTTCGTGTCTTAAAGGGACTGACTCAGGAGGAGCTGGCCGACCGCTCGGAGCTTTCCAAGGGGTTTATCTCTCAGCTGGAACGCAATCTGACCTCCCCCTCTATCGCTACTCTGATGGATATTCTCCAGTGTCTGGGAACTACCATCGGGGAGTTTTTTACGGAAGAGCCTGAGGAACAGATCGTATTCGGCACTCAGGACTACTTTGAAAAAGTAGATCCTGAATACAACAATGAAATCAAATGGATCATTCCCAATGCTCAGAAAAACACCATGGAACCCATTCTCTTAACGCTCAAAGCCGGCGGTTCTACCTACCCGGATACACCTCATGAGGGAGAAGAATTTGGCTATATTCTGAAGGGTTCTGTTTCCATCCATCTGGGAAAAAAGACATACCATGCCAAAAAGGGAGAATCCTTCTATTACACAGCAGATAAAAAACACTATCTTTCAAGCAAAAACGGCGCCATGCTCATCTGGGTAAGTTCACCTCCCAGTTTTTAATACGGCCTCCGTTGTAAAAAAGACAATGTTATGACCCACTTCACTTTATAAAGGAGAAAAGACAAATGAGCCAGCCATTGATTGATTTACAGCACATCTCAAAAAGCTTTGACGGCGAGCTGATCCTGGATGATCTGAATCTCTCCATCAGGGAAAACAGCTTCGTCACCTTACTTGGTCCCAGCGGCTGCGGAAAGACCACTACTCTGCGTATCCTGGGAGGCTTTACCAGTCCCGATACCGGAAAGGTTCTCTTTGATGGTCAGGATATCACAAAGCTTCCGCCCAACAAGCGGCAGTTAAATACGGTTTTTCAGAAATATGCCCTGTTTCCTCATATGAGCATTGCGGACAATATTGCCTTTGGCCTGAAAATAAAAAACAAGCCCAAAAGCTATATTGATGACAAAATCCGCTACGCATTAAAGCTGGTCAATCTCTCCGGCTACGAAAAGCGCGATGTAACCTCTCTCTCCGGCGGTCAGCAGCAGCGTATTGCCATTGCAAGAGCCATTGTAAACGAACCGAGAGTGCTGCTCCTTGACGAGCCTCTGGGCGCTCTGGATTTAAAGCTGCGCCAGGATATGCAGTATGAACTGATCCGCCTGAAAAATGAGCTTGGCATCACTTTTATCTATGTAACCCACGATCAGGAAGAGGCTCTTACCATGTCAGACACCATTGTTGTTATGAACCAGGGCTATATCCAGCAGATGGGATCTCCGGAGCAGATCTACAATGAGCCGGAAAATGCCTTTGTAGCCGACTTTATCGGCGAAAGCAACATCGTCCACGGCATCATGCTTCAGGACGAGCTGGTTGAGATCTTCGGAGCAAAATTTGCCTGTGTGGATAAGGGCTTTGGCACAAATAAGCCAGTGGATGTCGTGATCCGTCCTGAAGATATCGACCTTGTAGAACCGGAAAAGGGCACGCTTGTCGGCACAGTGACCCATCTGATCTTCAAGGGTGTTCACTATGAGATGGAAGTTACTACCCCGGACGGCTTTGAGTGGCTGGTTCACTCCACTGATATGTTCCCCGTTGGAAAGCAGGTGGGAATCCATGTAGATCCCTTTGATATCCAGATCATGAACAAGCCTGCGTCTGAGGATGAGGAGGCGCTGGGAGTCGATGAATAAGGAAAAGAAATATCTCGATCTGGGGAAATTCCTTCTCTCCGGCCCCTATCTGGTCTGGATGACCGGTTTTACTATTATTCCTCTGCTCATGATTCTCTGGTATGGACTGACGGGACGTGACGGAGCTTTTACATTGGAAAATATCCTGTCAATCGCAGAACCGGATCATATGAAGGCTCTGGTGCTGTCTCTGGGTTTATCCCTGATCAGCACTCTGCTGTGCCTTTTTCTTGCATATCCTCTGGCTATGATTTTAAGAGGACGGGGAAATAAGGCCGGCAGCTTTATCGTATTTATTTTTATCCTCCCCATGTGGATGAATTTTCTGCTGAGAACCCTTGCATGGCAGACACTTCTGGAGAAAAACGGCGTAATCAACGGAATCCTTTCCTTTTTCCATCTGTCCGGTATCTCCATTATCAATACTCCGGCAGCTATTGTACTGGGTATGGTATACAACTTCCTGCCCTTTATGGTTCTTCCGATTTATAATGTACTTGCCAAGATTGACGACAGCGTTATCAATGCGGCTCAGGATCTGGGAGCCAATACCTTCCAGACCTTTATAAAGATCTGGCTTCCTTTAAGCCTTCCGGGAGTCATCAGCGGAATCACCATGGTATTTGTGCCTTCTCTGACCACATTCGTTATCTCAGACCTCTTAGGCGGCAGCAAGATCCTTCTCATCGGAAATGTAATCGAGCAGGAGTTCACACGCGGAAGCAACTGGAACCAGGGAAGCGGTCTTTCCCTGGTGCTGATGATCTTTATTCTGATCAGCATGGCTATGATTGCCAAATATGACAAAAATGGAGAAGGGAGCGCATTCTGATGGTAAAAAGCAGAAAAATGATACGGAAGATCATTTCCGATTTCTATATGGTGCTTATCCTGATCTTTTTGTACGCACCCATCCTCACTATGATGGTATTGTCCTTTAACCAGTCCAAATCCAGAGCACGGTGGGGCGGTTTTACTCTTGACTGGTATCTGCAGATGTTTGACAGCCGCTCCATTATGAGTGCCCTGTCAACCACCCTGATCATTGCCTTTGTTTCAGCCCTTGCGGCAGCTGTTATCGGAACAGCGGCAGCCATTGCCATTCAGTCTATGAGGCTGGTTCCCAGGACAATTATTATGGGGATCACAAACATTCCCATGCTGAATGCAGATATTGTTACAGGCATTTCACTGATGCTGTCCTTTATTGCCTTTGGCGTATCATTAGGCTTTAAAACCGTGCTGATCGCTCATATCACCTTTAATATACCTTATGTGATCTTAAGCGTCATGCCCAAACTGAAGCAGACGGATAAGAGTACCTATGAGGCAGCTCTGGATTTGGGAGCCACCCCCCTTCAGGCATTTTTTAAAGTGGTATTCCCGGATATTCTGCCCGGAGTGCTGTCCGGCTTCCTTTTATCCTTTACCATGTCTCTGGATGATTTTATTATCACCCATTTTACAAAGGGCGCAGGCATCAATACTTTGTCTACACTGATTTACAGCGAGGTACGCAGGGGCATTAAGCCATCCATGTATGCCCTTTCCACAGTCATTTTCCTGACTGTACTGATCCTTCTGCTGATCGTAAATTTCCGTTCCTTTAAGAAAAAGGACTGAAACAACTCATTACTATTAAAAAGGAGAGCGACCCATGAAACGAACACCCATCCTCCTCACAGCAGGAGCACTGGCTGCCCTGATGACCGCAGGTCTTCTGACCGGCTGCGGCGGTTCCGGCAAAAATGGTTCTTCGGGAGATGATAACAAGCTTTATGTATACAACTGGGGCGAATATATTGACGAAAGCGTCATCGACGACTTTGAAAAGGAAACCGGTATTCAGGTGATCTACGACGTATTTGAAACCAACGAAGAAATGTATCCTGTAATTGAAGCCGGAGGCGTAAGCTACGATGTGGTATGTCCCTCCGACTATATGATCCAGAAGATGATCGAAAACAACCTTCTGGCTGAAATCAACTTTGACAATATCCCCAATTACAAAGAAATCGGACAGGAATATCTGGATATCTCCAAAGGTTTTGACCCGGAAAACAAATATTCCGTTCCCTACTGCTGGGGTACCATGGGAATCCTCTACAATACGCAGATGATCGAGGAGCTGGGCGTTCCTGCTCCCACCAAATGGGCCGATCTGTGGGATGAACGTCTGGAGGGAGAAATTCTCATGCAGAACAGCGTCCGCGACGCCTTTACCGTAGCTTTAAAGAGCCTTGGATATTCCTTAAATACCCAAAATCCTGATGAACTGCAGCAGGCAAAGGATGAGCTGATCCGCCAGAAGCCTCTGGTTCAGGCTTATGTAATTGATCAGGTAAGAGATAAGATGATCGGCGGAGAAGCAGCCGTGGGAGCCATCTACTCCGGAGAAATGCTCTATATCCAGAATGCAGTTAAGGAGCAGGAAGCTGATTTTACTCTGGAGTATGTAATTCCGGAGGACGGAACCAACTACTGGGTTGACTCCTGGGTCATTCCCGCCAATGCAGAGCACAAAGAAAATGCAGAAAAATGGATTGACTTTCTGTGCCGCCCCGATATCGCAAAGAAAAATTTTGAGTACATTACCTATGCCACTCCCAACAAAGGTGCCTATGAGCTGCTGGATGAGGAGCTGAAACAGAATAAAGCTCTGTTCCCGGATCTCTCCGCTCTCACCAACTGTGAAATCATACAGTACCCCGGCGAAGAAGCCGACGCCCTTTATAACGAGCTCTGGAAAGAGGTCAAGGCAAACTGACGGACTGCTGCGGCTGTCCCATCTACGCGTTTACTAATGGAGGATAAGAATGAAAAAGAAAACAGCTGTTTCACTGGGCATGCTCTCTCTGGCCCTTGCCGCCGGTCTTCTCACTGCCTGCGGTTCCGCCCAAAAAACCGGGGCTGAGGAAGGCTCCGGCGAAGACAACAAATTATATGTATACAACTGGGGCGAATACATTGACGAAAGCGTCATTGACGAATTTGAGGAAGAAACAGGAATCGAAGTCGTATACGACCTTTTTGAAACAAATGAAGAAATGTATCCCATCATAGAAGCGGGAGCGGTAAAGTACGATGTGATCTGTCCTTCCGACTATACCATCCAGCGTATGATCCAGAATAACCTGCTGGCTGAAATCAATTTTGACAATGTACCCAATATCAAAGAAATCGGCCCGGAATATATGGATATGGCAAAGGATTTTGATCCGGAAAACAAATATGCCGTTCCCTACTGCTGGGGCACAGAAGGAATCCTCTACAATAAGCAGCGCTTTGATGAGCTTGGCATCCCATATCCCACCAAATGGGCAGATCTGTGGAATCCTGAGTTAGAGGGCGAGATCCTGATGCACAATACCCTGCGCTATGCATTTATGGCCGCATTAAAGATCAAGGGCCACTCTTTGAATACCACAGACCCGGATCAGCTGGCTGAGGCCAGAGATATGCTCATTGAGCAGAAGCCCCTGGTTCAGGCCTATGTAATCGACCAGGTAAGGGACAAGATGATTAACGGCGAGGCAGCTGCTGCCATGCTCTACTCCGGTGATCTCCTTTATATTCAGGATACCGCAAAGGAACAGGGTTCTGAATTTGATCTGGAGTATGTGCTTCCCGAAGAGGGAACCTCCTACTGGATCGACTGCTGGGTCATCCCTGCCAATGCAGAGCACAAGGAAAATGCCGAGAAATGGATTAACTTCCTGTGCCGCCCTGACATTGCAAAAAAGAACTTTGAATACATTACCTACGCTACCCCTAACAAGGGCGCCTTTGAGCTACTGGACGAGGAGCTGCAGAATAACAAGGCTGTGTTCCCGGATCTTTCCCAGCTGAAAAACAGCGAGAGCGTTCAGTATCTGGGAGAGGAAGTAAATGATATGTACAATGAGATGTGGAAGCAGGTAAAGGCAAACTAAACAGCTGTCTGTGAAAGAGCCGGGCATATCATCAGTGGACAAAATGAATCATGGTTTGCTTGTCAATCCTTTTCTTCTATGATACACTGAAGAGGTAGCAGTTCCCGTTTTTCAGGCAGACGGGAAAGAAAACCGTAAGGGGGAATGTTTGTTTTGAAAATACAGGAATCCGCTGAAAACTACCTGGAAACAATCTATATGCTGAGCCGCCATAAACCCTATGTCCGCTCCATTGATATTGCAAATGAACTGAGTTTTTCAAAGCCCAGTGTCAGCGTAGCTATGAAAAACCTGAGGGAAAACGGCTATATCCGCATGGATGAACAGGGTCACATCACACTTACTGAGACTGGACAGTCCATTGCTGACGTTATGTACGAACGCCATATTCTTTTGTCCAACTGGCTGATCTATCTGGGTGTGGATCCTCAGACAGCTGCAGAGGATGCCTGCCGTATGGAGCATGTAATCAGTCCGGAAAGCTTTGAAGCAATTAAGAAACATATTACCCAGGGAAATGAGCTTCCAAAGGAGCTTAAGGAGGAATCTATTCATGCTTAAAGACCTTGTAAAAAGCTGCCGCTCCTATCGGCGGTTCTATGAAGATATATCCATTCCGCAGGAAGAGCTGACAGATATGGTCGATACGGTGCGCCTTACAGGCTGCACAGCCAACTGTCAGCCCCTAAAATACCGCATCATCCGTACTCCGGAGGAATGCGCGGCAATTTTCCCCTGCCTTTTGTGGGCAGGCGCCCTGAAGGACTGGGACGGACCGGAAAAGGGAGAACGTCCCTCTGCCTATATCGTCATTCTCTGTGATCTGACTGTGGCCAAAAATAAACAGTGGGATGAGGGAATCGCCGCCCAGACGCTCATGCTGTCAGCTGCAGAAAAGGGCTATGGCGGCTGCATGATCGGAAGCTGCAGGCGCAGTGAGATTCTGTCCATTTTAAAGCTTAATCCGGAAAACTATTCTGTGGGCCTGGTTCTGGCCCTGGGAAAACCCAAAGAGGAGGTCCGGCTTGTACCTGTAGGGGACGATGGAAGCACAACGTACTACAGGGATGAAAATCAGGTGCATTATGTTCCCAAGAGAAGTCTGGAGGATGTGCTGGTTTGATTTCTTCCGTTTTACAGAGATAAATTCTGCTTTTGACATTTTCATATGACACCTAAAAAGGACGCCGTTCTGCCTGAGCAGATGCGTCCTTTTTTCATTCCATTATATCGTTTTTATCTACCAATCAGCTTCATAAACAAAGGAATCTGTCTATATAATTATCCCTTCAGAGCCCTCATGGCATTCAAAATCGCGATCACGGACACTCCCACATCCGCAAACACAGCTTCCCACATATTAGCCACGCCAAAGGCTCCCATCGCCAGAACGATCAATTTCACGCCCAGGGCAAAGACGATATTCTGCATCACAATTCGGAGTGTTTTACGGGAAATACGGACAACGGCTGCAATCTTTCTGGGATCATCATCCATAAGGACAATATCAGCCGCCTCGATAGCTGCGTCCGATCCCATGCTTCCCATAGCGATTCCCACATCTGCACGGGAGAGCACCGGGGCATCATTGATGCCGTCGCCTACAAAGACCAGCTTCTCCTTTCCCTTGCATTCTGCCAGCAGTTTTTCTACCATGTCTACCTTGTCGCCGGGAAGGAGTTCTGCATGAACCTCATCCAGGCCGATTTCCTTTGCCACTGCTTCCCCGGTTTCCTTTCGGTCTCCTGTAAGCATCACTGTCTTTGCAGCACTGGCCTTTTTAAGATCGCGTATTGCTTCTGGAATGCCTTCTTTTATTACATCGGAAATAAGAATGGAACCCAGAAAATTTCCTTCCTCTGCCAGATAAACCACCGTTCCCACGCCCGGACATGGCTTATAGGCAATATTTTCCTTCTTCATCAGACGGTCATTTCCTGCCAGCACAGTGCGTCCATCTGCCTTCACACGGATTCCATGACCGGGAATCTCCTCCGCATCTGCGATCCGCGTATGCTCAAAAGAATGCCCCCAAGCTTCACGGATAGACCTGGAAACAGGATGGTCAGAGGAGCTTTCTGCCAGGGCTGCCAGTTCTAACAGAGCCAACTGGGAAGCCGACCAGCCGTCAGCTTTATCTGTATCCTGCCTTTTCTCTATTGTTTCCTGAGCCGCATCTCCGGACGGATAAATGCCTGTCACCTTAAATTCTCCCTTAGTAAGGGTTCCCGTCTTGTCAAATACCACTGTATGGACATTTGCAAGAGCCTCCAGATAATTACTTCCCTTTACCAATACACCTTTTTTAGAAGCCGCTCCGATTCCGGAAAAGAAGCTCATGGGAACGGAAATGACCAGTGCACAGGGACAGGAAATCACCAGGAAAGTACAGGCTCTGCGTATCCCTTCGCTCCATGTCTGTCCAAAAAACAGCGGAGGAAGAATAGCAAGAACTACTGCCGCAATCACCACAACCGGAGTATAATACCTTGCAAACCGGGTAATAAAGTTCTCCACCGGCGCCTTTTTGCTGCTGGCATTCTCTACCAGTTCCAGAATACGTGCTACTGTGGAATCGTCAAATTCTTTCGTAACCTCTACCCGCAGCAGTCCGCTTCCATTGACGCATCCACTGATCATCTCATCTCCTGCTCTGACTCTTCTCGGGACGGACTCTCCTGTAAGAGCAGATGTATCGATCATGGAGTCTCCGGAAATAACCCTTCCGTCCAGAGGGATCCTCTCTCCGGCCTTTATGACAATTATATCCCCCACTGATACATCATCCGGATCCACCTGCTTTAGCTGTCCGTCTTCTTCAATATTGGCATACTCCGGGCAAATATCCATCAGGTCTGAGATTGACTGGCGGGAACGGTTTACGGCATAATTCTGAAACAGCTCCCCTACCTGATAAAACAGCATCACCGCAACTGCTTCTGAGTACTGTTGTACCGCAAATGCTCCTACTGTAGCCAGAGCCATCAGAAAGTTTTCATCAAACACCTGTCCGTTTCTGATATTGCGCAGAGCCCGGTAAATAATATCCCATCCAATGAGAAAATAGGGGATCAGATACAGCGCCGGCCATACCGGGCTTTTCTCCCCAAACGGCAGAAGTCCCAAATGCTCTGTTACTGTCAGGGCAATATAGATTCCAAAGGTTCCAAGGATACGTATAAGCATACGCTTCTGCTTTACTGTCATGTTCCGTTATTCCTCCTGATGCATCATTCTCAACGGCTCTACATCTGAATTGTACAGTCCGGCTCTACTTTTCTGCATACAGACTGCACTTCCTCCATAATCTCATCAAAACGGCTGTCATCCGCTTCAATCGTCATCTTCTGAGTCATAAAGCTCACATTGGCATCCCTTACCCCGTCAATCTTTTTAATGGCGTTTTCCATCTTTGCAGCACAGTTCGCACAGTCTAAATTAGTTAATTTGAATTTCTTTTTCATGTTCTTATTTTCCTCCATTTTTATATTCTTACTCTGATATGTGATCCATACCCTGACTGAGTATGGTCTTTACATGGCTGTCTGCCAGAGAATAAAATACGGCCTTTCCTTCCCGCCGGTTCTTCACCAGACGGTTCTGCTTTAAAATCCTAAGCTGATGGGAAATAGCGGACTGATTCATGTTTAAAAGCTGGGCAATATCGCACACGCACATCTCTGATTCAAACAATACATACAAAATCTTAATCCGTGTGGAATCGCCAAACACCTTAAAAATCTCCGCCAGATCGTACAGCTGATCCTCATCCGGCATCTTATCAGTCACGGACTTTACCACATCCTCATGAACCTGATAAAAATCACAGCACTCTACATCATTTAATGCCATCTTTTTCCTCCTTTCCTCTCCTTCGGCCACTTAACATATGAATAAATGTTCATATGTTTATACAAACAGTATAGCTCTTTTTTTCTGAATGTCAATAGTTAAATTTAAAAAATAAAAAAGCAGTGCCCTGAGATCTCATTTCTCAAAAGGCACTGCCTCAAATTTTAAAATATTACTGTTTTTCTTCTTCCGCTACCTGGATTCCCAGCTCTTCCAGCTGTTTTCCATCTACAGGAGCAGGAGCTTCCGTCATCAGACAGGATGCGTCCTTCACCTTAGGGAAGGCGATTACGTCACGGATGCTGTCTGCGCCTACCATCAGCATAACCATACGGTCAAGGCCGTATGCCAGACCTGCATGAGGCGGAACACCGTACTTGAATGCCTTTAACAGGAAGCCGAACTGTTCCTGTGCACGCTCAGGAGTAAAGCCCAGAACCTCAAACATCTTTGACTGGATATCGGCCTGATGGATACGGACAGAACCGCCGCCCATTTCCACGCCGTTTAATACGATATCGTATGCCTTTGCACGGACACGGCCTGGATCAGAGTCAAGGTACTGCAGATCCTCCTCCATCGGCATGGTAAATGGATGATGCATTGCCACATAGCGGTCCTCTTCCTCAGAATACTCAAGAAGCGGGAACTCAGTTACCCACAGGAACTTAAAGTCATCTTTTTTCAGCAGATCCAGCTGTCTTGCCAGCTCCAAACGCAGGTTGCCCAACACATCGAATACAACCTTGTCCTTATCTGCTGCAAAGAGAAGGAGATCGCCCGCTTTTCCGTCCATGGCAACGATCAGGGCAGCCATTTCCTCTTCCTTCATAAACTTTGCAAAGGAAGACTTAAAGGTGCCGTCCTCATTGATGGCAATGTATGCAAGACCCTTTGCCCCAAAGCCCTTTGCATACTCTACCAGAGCGTCGATTTTCTTTCTAGGCATATGGCCCTGGCCCTCGGCATTGATACCGCGGACAGAACCGCCATTTTCCAGAGCGCCCTTAAATACCACAAATTCGCAGTCCTTTACAACCTCGGAAACGTTCTTTAATTCCATTCCAAAGCGCAGATCCGGCTTGTCGGAACCGAAACGGTCCATCGCCTCTCTCCATGTCATGCGCTGGATGGGAAGCTGCAGCTCATAACCGCAGATTTCCTTAAAGAGCTTCTGTAAGAGACGCTCATTTACATCCAGAACATCATCTACATCCACAAAGGACAGCTCCATATCAATCTGTGTAAATTCCGGCTGGCGGTCTGCACGCAGATCCTCGTCACGGTAGCAGCGGGCCAGCTGGAAATAGCGGTCATAGCCGGATACCATTAACAGCTGCTTAAACAGCTGGGGGGACTGGGGCAGAGCATAGAAGGAACCGGGATGCACACGGCTGGGAACCAGGTAATCTCTTGCGCCTTCAGGGGTGCTCTTGATCAGAGTAGGAGTCTCGATCTCAAGGAAGCCCTCTTCTGCCAGAAATGCTCTTGTGAGAGTTGCCACGCGGCTGCGGGTGATCAGATTGTGCTGGATATCAGGCCGTCTCAGATCCAAGAAACGGTATTCCAGACGCAGCTCTTCCTTTGTCTTGCTCTTCTCCTCAATAGGGAATGGCGGTGTCTCAGACTCAGCCAGGATCCGCAGGGACTTTGCACGGATTTCAATGGCTCCTGTAGCCAGATTTTCATTTACAGCGCCGGAACGGGCCTCTACGCGGCCTTCCACTGCCACTACAAACTCGCTTCTTAACTTCTCAGCCTTTGCGAAGTTCTCAGCGCCGCAGTCATTTTCCTCGAAAATCAGCTGTAAAATACCGGAACGGTCTCTTAAGTCTACGAAAATAATGCCGCCTTTATTTCTGCTCTTCTGAACCCAGCCCATAACGGTGACATTTTCACCGATCTGCGCTGCAGTTACCTCTGTACATCTGTGGGTACGCTTCAACCCAGCCATTGATTCTGCCATGATCTATTCTCCTTTATCATCGTAAAGATTTATTGCATTCGCGCATTTTGCAGTAAGCTCCTGAACTATGAACATTCAGGTGACTTTGGAGGCTGTTAGAAAGCCTTAGAGGGTTAAACGTTTCGTTAAGAGCCATATCAAACCTGTTTGAGCGCAGCGAGTTTTTGATATGGCTCTTGTATTTAGAAATGTTTCAGCCTCTTAGCCTTTCTTACAGTCGTAAACCGGAACCTGAATGTTCTGTTCAGAAGATGGCTGCAAAATGCGCAAATGCATTTTCGCCCTTAATGCTTCAGGCTCTCTCTGTAAAACTCCTTAAACTCTCCATAGCCCTCTTTGCCAAGCTGCTCCTTCTGGAACTTCTTGTTCTTATTCATCTGGGCTACCAGCACCTGAACGCCGTTCTTTCTCTCCTCCATGGCCTCACGGATCACTGCTGCCAGAGCTGTGGAATCGATGCCCTTTTCAAAGAGATATGCCTTCTTTTCTCCGGCTCCCGGAACGGTAAAGCCGTTATCTAAGAGGATGGTGACAATGCGCTCAAAGCCGATGGAAAAGCCGCAGGCCGGCGTTTCCATGCCAGTGAACTTTCCGATCATCTTATCGTAGCGTCCGCCGCCTGCCACAGAACCGCCGAAGCCTTCCATGGATACTTCAAAAATAGTGCCTGTGTAGTAGGACATACCACGAACCAGAGTGGGATCAAATACAAGTCCAAACTCAGTTTCAGCCACATCCTTAACGGTCTCCATAATGTGTACCAGTCCCTGGCATACTGCCGGATCCATTACATCCTTTAAAGTCTCGCCCAGAGCCTTCACGCCCTCTGCGTCTCTCGTAACGGTGCGGAGAAGTTCCAGATAACGGTCTACGCTTTCCTTTGCGTTTCCATTTTCCAGAAGCTCCTTCTCCACGCCCTCAAAACCGATCTTGTCCATCTTATCCAGGGTGATGAGCACACTGTCCATGGCCTCCTCGGAGAAACCGCAGTAGCGGGCCATGCCAAAAAGGATGCCGCGGTCATTGATGCGGACGGTAAATCCATTGTCCGGGCAGATCTTTCCAAGAGCGGTTGTGGTCGCTAAGATCAGCTCGATCTCTGCCAGATTGGTAGCGTCGCCTAAAATGTCAATATCGCACTGGGTAAACTGGCGGAAGCGGCCCTTCTGGGGACGGTCTGCCCTCCACACGCTTCCCATCTGCAGCGCCTTAAAGGGGCTTGGAAGGCTGGATGCATTGTTTGCATAATAGCGGGACAGCGGCAGTGTCAGGTCGTAGCGCAGACCGCTGTCGGTTAAATCATTTTCATCCTGTGCGGTTTCCAGATTTAACTTGTCGCCTCTTTTTAATACCTTGAAAATCAGTTTTTCATTGTCTCCGCCCTGCTTGCTGGTCAGGTTCTCTATGTGCTCTACACAGGGAGTTTCGATCTGGGAAAAGCCAAAGCTCTTGTATGTTTCCCGGATCTGGTTCATAACGTACTCACGGATCTGCATCTCAGCAGGTGTGATATCCTTCATTCCGGTTACTGGTTTTTTCGTTAACGGCATAGTATTTTCTCCATAATCTGCGTTTTATTTCGTGATTACTATTGTAGTGTACTTTTTCTATTTTGCAAGTGTTTTGAGGAAATTCGCGGGAAATCAGGGCTGAAACAGCTCTTCAAACTCCTTCTGCGTCCATGTATGGGCTTTTCGGAAATATAAATTTGAAAAACGATCCAGTTCAAACAGGCAGTATGGCTCTCCGGCTTTCTCTGAAAGAATCCTTGTAATTTCTGTTTTAGACCTTTTCGGATTCTTTTCTTCATTATACACCAGTATAAAATCCATATTTTCCCTTGTGAAGCTGATATTTTCTTTTACAATATCGCAGAAAATCAGCAGGCTGTCTCTTATTTTTATTTTTACCCTGCTTTTCTCGGACTTCATATTTCCATTTTTAAATTCGATCATATAGAGGATTCCATCTTTTTCCAAAAGAGAATCCACTGATTTTGCATTTTCCTCTGACAGGCCCCTCTGATTGAGATATTCTGTTTTTACTCCATCAAAATTGATTGTTTCTCTTTCGGATTCTGTCATATAGCAGATGTGCCCCGGCTCTGAGTTATCTATGGAATCCTCTTTCAGTGTGGAACGATGGGAACCAAAAACAGCATACTCACAAAGCTTCTTCATCTGACTGCTCCTCCTGCTCCAAAAACCTCAACGGGCGGGCCAGCTTTGCATAAATAGGCTCCCGATCTGCGGTAACATCCTGAAATACTGCATATTTTTCCCTGTTTTCAGCTAGATAATATCTGCATTTGTCTGCAATTTTGTACTTCTTTGAATATACCTCAAGCGCATTAAGGAAATACGGACTGTGGGTATTTAACAAAATATGCATTCCAAATTCTTTCTGCAAAAGCACAATCAGCTCTGCAAACACCAGCTGCCATTCCGGATGAAGATGCACCTCCGGCTCATCCAGGATAATAGTTCCATTATCCTCCAGATATCCTTTTACGAGAAGGGTCTTTAAAATGATAAAGGTCTTCAGTCCGGTAGAGATGTTTTCAGCGCACAACGGTTCTGCAAAAGCGTTATCAGAGAGCTGGCAGCCCGATCTTTCTGAAGGCCTCAATTCTCCATGACATACCGTATCGATCTTATCCAGTATCCGTTTCATTCTGGAATCTATCATTAATTCTTCAATTACCCCTTCAACTCCCGAATGTACTTCCCGGCTTTCCAGACAGTATTTCAAACGGTTTCTGTGAGTCATAAAATTTCTGGAGCTTTCAGGCATCTGATCCAGTCTTCTGCCCGCTGTCATAAATCCTCTTCCTGAAAACAGTTCATCCAGTATAAAAGGATCATCCAGATAAAATGCCTGTGTTTTCAAATCAGCCATCCCCTCTAAATAAAGAACCTGTTTTCCCTCCAGATCAGCTCTTATTTCCCTGTCTTTAATTTTCAGTCCAATTTCCGACTCTGTTTTAACGGCTGAAAAGCTGCCTATCTGTCCCTTAAATTCTGCGTCTATATTTTTCTGCAGGATACGGACGGCAATCGCTTCATCTGATATTGCCAAAAATTCCTTTATTTTTTTCAGGAATGGTTCTATCTGTTCCTCTTTGATCCGTTCCCGGCAATCTTCTTTAAAGCCCGGATATTCATCTAAATAATCCAGAACTGTTTTTTTCAGCCAGACCTGTACATCCTCATTTTCTCCGCCTGTTCTCCCGGCAATGATGCGTTCTGCAAGCCTCCCAATATCAATATGCCAGCTCTTAAATTCCATATCAAAGCTATCATATATCATATATTCCAACATTAAACGCCTTGTCTGCCTGATTTCATTTTTTAAGCCATAAAGACTGTTAAACATGCAATAGAGTGCTTTTCCTACTGTACTCTTACCCGTGTTATTTTCACCGGCAATTACCGTAATCCCCTTTAACTCAATTTCAGCCTTCCGGATCTTGCCAATATTTTTTAATGTTAAGAACACCCCAATATCCTCTCCTTCCGCCCGATCATCTCATCAATCCTGCTGATATACTGCTCCACTTCCTTCACATTCTCGCACCGTTCCCTGCGGTTTTCTGCAGGGAATACAACCTTTGTGGTGGTGCCTGCGCCGCAGGCGGCGATGGTCTGAAGCTCCTCCATGATGAGGATATTGTAGATGCAGGCTTTGCCGGGAAGGGAATAGCCTACGTTTTCAAAATTTCCGGCCATGTTTTTCTGGCGGTAAAGGTAATAGGGCTCCATGCCAAGGCGGCGGGCGCAGGCCTCGCTCATAGCGATCATCTCAGGTGTATTGTTTATCTTTAAGCCGCCGTACTCTTCCTTAAACATATTTAAACGGGCAGCCCGCTTGATGGCCAGGGAATGAACCGTAAGAGAATCGGGCCTGAGAGCCTCGATCTCTTCCAGTGTGTGGCGTACATCGTCTAAATCCTCCTCCGGAAGCCCCATGATCAGATCCATATTGATATTGTCAAAGCCCAGCTCTCTTGCCATGAGGAACTTTTCCTTTACCATCTCCACCGTATGGCGGCGGCCGATCAGATCCAGAGTCTTCTGGTTCATAGTCTGGGGATTTATGGAAATCCTTGTGATGCCATGGTCTCTCAGCACCCGAAGTTTTTCCTCTGTGATACTGTCAGGCCGCCCTGCCTCCACCGTAAATTCCAAAGCATTCTCCGTATCAAACAGCTGATCCAGCTTTGTCAGGATCGCATCAATGTCCTCTGCCGGCAGAGCAGTTGGGGTTCCGCCTCCAAAGTAGATGGTATCCAGAGGGCGTCCCTTCATCTTGTCTGCCACATATTCCATTTCCTTAAATAATGCTTCCAGATAAAGGCCGGTGCGCCCCTTCCATTTGCTGATGGGATAGGAGGTAAAGGAACAATAAAGGCAGGTGGTGGGACAGAATGGGATTCCCACATACAGGCTGTATCCCCTGTCATAATCCAACGGCTCTAAAAGCATTTTCTCCCTTGCGGCAATTTCAATGCTCAAATCAATCTTTTCATCGCTCGCCAGATAGTTTTTTTTCATAAAGGAGCGGATCTCTTCCTCCTTCCAGCCCTCCTCCAGACGGCTTAAAGCAATCTTGGTGGGCCGGATTCCCGTGAGGGACCCCCAGGGCAGCTCATGGCCGGTGCGTTCTGTGAGCATACGGTAAAATAGCTGCTTTACCACATTTTTCGTCTCGCTGTGGTCGGAAAGATCCGAATATCCTCTGGAGGATGACGCAAGGTGAAAGTCCTCCAGTCCTTCCGGCACTGGAAAATAAGGACTGCAGCCTGCGGCCTCTCCCTCTTTTATCTGTTCCCAGAGGGCAATCCCTACATTCCATTCCTGTCCGGCCGCATCCTCCTCCGAGGCAGCGCAGCCGTCCTCTTCCTTCTGTATGAGACGGGTCTGCACATAAAAATCCACTCCGTCTTTTATTTCATGGGCATATGTTTCGCCCGGATAAAAAGACATCAGAAGTTCTCTGATGTCCTGTTCGTATGCATTATCCTGTATCAGTAAACCGATCATTTTGTTCCTGCTTTCTATTTTCTATCTATAGCATGCAATAGGATTGTTCTGCGCCTCATAACCAATGGTAGTGGGCTCTCCATGGCCCGGATAGACCATAGTATCTCCCGGCAGTATAAACAGCTTCCTAAGTACAGAATCCACCAGCGCTCTGCTGCTTCCTGTCGGCAGATCTGTCCGTCCATAGGAATCCTGGAACAGAGTATCTCCAGACAGAAGCACCTCTTCTTCCGGCAGATAATAGCACACAGAGCCTGCGGTATGGCCGGGAGTTGCAATGACTTTCCACTTATATCCCAAAAGCTCCAGCTCATCCCCGTCATGTACCAGCCTGTCTGCATGAAAACTCAGAGAATGGCCTGTAAAATGAGCGGTCAGATTCAAAGACGTATCCGCCAGCATACCATCCTCGGTTTCCGATGCATAGATGGGAATGGTAAAGGCCCTTGCTATCTGAAGAGCCGCTCCGATATGGTCAAAATGCCCATGGGTCAGAAGCACAGCCTGAAGCTTTATCCCCAGCTCACTGCATTTATTTAAAATATAATCTCCGTTGTCTCCGGGGTCTACTGCCACAGCCTCTTTGGTTGTGTCGTTGTAAACCAGGTAACAGTTCGTGCTTACCGGCCCCAATACGCAGGTTTTGATTCTGAAATCGCTCATACGCATCCTCCTTTAGCCCGTGGTTCTCTGGATATCCAGCACGCCTTCAATCTGGCGGATCTTATCTGTGATCCGGTTCAGTTCTTCCGTGCCGTGAATGTCAAAGGTCATGATAATGGTTGCCTTGCCCTGCTTGCTGGTTCTCACATTCATAGAAGTAATATCAATCTGCTTCTCTGTAAATACCTTGGAAATATCCGCAAACATGCCAATGCGGTTATTGGCGAAAATCTGAATCTCCGTAGAGTACTGCTCCGTACTTCCCGCTGTTTCCGCCACCTGCCATTCTGCATCGATCAGACGGGCTCTCTCTTCCTGAGGAAGATTGATCACATTAATACAATCTGTACGGTGGATCGACACACCGCGGCCTCTGGTGACAAAGCCTACGATCTCATCGCCGGGAACCGGATTGCAGCAGCGTGAAAAACGCACTGCCAGGTCATGAAGTCCCTTCACCACAATGCCGCTCTTATTTTTGCGCACCGTCGCTTCTCCGGAGCGGCCGTCTGTATCGGCAATGCCGCCCAATACATCTGCATCTGTGATCTCACGCTTGCGCTTCTTCTCCCGCTCCTCCATCATCTTATTGATGACCTGGCCTTCCTTCAGGCCGCCGTGGCCGATGGATGCCAGCACGGAATCCCAGTCCTTAAAGGCATACCGGTGCATAACCTTTTCCATAAACTCCGGTTTTCCAAGCTCTGCCCAGTTGATGCCCTTGGCCTTGCAGTAGCGCTCTACCGCCTCGCGGCCCCGGATGATATTGTCCTCCTTCATCTGGGTCTTAAACCACTGGTTGATCTTATTTTTTGCCTGGGTGCTCTTTACCACCTTCAGCCAGTCGCGGCTGGGACCCTTGCAGTTCTGGGAGGTGACAATCTCGATCTGGTCGCCGTTCTGGATCACATACTCAATGGGAACCAGCTTTCCGTTTACCCTTGCTCCTACCATCTTGTTGCCAACCGCACTGTGGATACAGTAGGCAAAGTCAATGGGCGTAGAGCCGCTTGGAAGGGTCTTTACATCACCGGAAGGCGTAAAGCAGTATACGCTGTCGGAAAACAGATCCAGATCGCCCTTTACCATATTTAAAAATTCTTTGGAATCGTCCGTATCCTTCTGCCACTCCAGAATCTGGCGCAGCCAGCTCATCTTTTCTTCTTCCTTACCTGCCGCTACCTGTCCGCTGCCGCTTTCCTTATACTTCCAGTGAGCCGCAATACCGTACTCCGCCGTGCGGTGCATTTCATAGGTACGGATCTGGATCTCAAAGGGCTGGCCTGTGCTGCCGATGAGCGTGGTATGGAGAGACTGGTACATATTTGGCTTCGGCATGGCGATATAGTCTTTAAAGCGGCCAGGTATCGGCTTATACATCTCATGGATCACGCCCAGAGCCGCATAGCAGTCCTTCACCGTTTCTACCATGATGCGCACGGCAAAAAGATCATAAATCTGATCCAGGGTCTTATTCTGCTTGATCATCTTTTTGTAGATACTGAAAAAATGCTTTACCCTTCCGCCTACAGAAGCCTCGATACCGGCCTCATCCATATGCTCCTTTACCTCATCCACAATGGACCGGACAAAGGCCTCTCTGGCATCCTTGCGCAGATCCACCTTCTCTACCAGATCGTAATACACATCCGGATGGAGGAACTTTAAAGACAGATCATCCAGCTCAATCTTAATCTTGGAAATACCCAGACGGTCTGCAATGGGGGCATAGATTTCTAACGTCTCTCTGGCCTTTTCCTTCTGCTTCTCCGGCTTCCAGTATTTTCCAGTCCGCATATTGTGGAGACGGTCTGCCAGCTTGATAATGATGACGCGGATATCCTTTGCCATGGCAAGAAACATCTTCCGCAGGTTCTCCGCCTGGATCTCCACCTTATCCTTATCCCAGTTTAACTGGGTCAGCTTGGTAACGCCGTCTACCAGAAAGGCCACCTCAGAGCCAAACTCCTTTGTCAGCTGCTCAAGGGTCATAATGGTGTCTTCAACCACATCATGGAGAAGGCCCGCTGCAATGGTCTCCTTATCCATTTCCAGATCAGCCAGAATGATCGCCACGCAGAGCGGATGGATAATATAGGGCTCTCCTGATTTGCGCTTCTGCTCCTTGTGAGCCTCACCAGCGATTTTATATGCCTTTTCGATCATAGTAAGATCATCCGACGGATGGTACTTTCGGATGGCGCGGATCAGGTCCTGATACAGTACCTCCGGACTGGTAAAATCAGCCGGCGCTTCCAGTTCAATATCCAGTTTTTCTTTTGTTCCCTCTTTTCCCATATGTGTGGTCACCTTTTTCTTAGAAATAATTAGTTATCATTATAATTTTATTTCTGTGAAAAAGCAAGGCCGTCCTTGAAAATATGACGCCCATGACCGAAACAAATAAAAATTCAGGGATATCCATACATCCTTTTCATGTACAGTTATCCCTGAATCCATATACCTATTTCATACTGTCAGCGCCAAACGGGCCTTTATGACAATTCCAGCTTTCCTGTATAGAGCTGATAGTACGTTCCCTTTAAGCGGATCAGATCCTCATGGTCTCCCCGCTCGATGATCCGTCCATGATCCAGCACAATGATCGCATTGCTGTTGCGGATGGTAGACAGACGGTGGGCGATCACAAATACGGTGCGCCCCTTCATCAGATTGTCCATACCCTTCTGCACAATACTCTCGGTTCTGGTATCAATACTGGAGGTTGCCTCGTCTAAGATCAATACCGGCGGATCTGCCACCGCAGCTCTGGCGATGGATAAGAGCTGTCTCTGGCCCTGGGACAGCTCCTCGCCGTCCCCGCTTAACATAGTGTCATAGCCCTGAGGCAGCATACGGATAAACTGATCCGCATGAGCCAGCTTTGCAGCCGCATATACCTCTTCATCTGTAGCATCCAGCTTTCCGTAGCGGATATTGTCCCGGATGGTGCCTGTAAATAAATGGGTATCCTGAAGCACGATTCCCAGAGAACGCCTTAAATCGTCCTTCTTGATCTTCGTAATATTGATGCCGTCATAACGGATCTTTCCATCCTGAATATCGTAAAAACGGTTGATCAGGTTGGTAATGGTCGTTTTTCCGGCTCCTGTAGAACCTACAAATGCCAGCTTCTGACCGGGCTTTGCAAACAGGCTGATATCATGAAGGATCACCTTTTCCTCATCATAGCCAAAGGTCACATTCTCAAAGCGAACGTCGCCTGTAAGCTCCGTATAGGTCACACTGCCGTCGCTATGAGGATGCTTCCAGGCCCACATGCCGGTACGCTCCTTACATTCAGAAATCACCCCGTCCGCATCCTTTCTGGCATTGACCAGAGTTACATAGCCTTCATCCTTTTCCGGCTTCTCATCAATCAGGGCAAAAATACGTTCCGCGCCTGCCAGAGCCATGATAATGGCGTTAAACTGCTGGGCTACCTGCATAAAAGGCTGTGTAAAGCTCTTTGTAAACTGCAGGTAAGAAGCCATCACACCCAGAGTAATGCCGCCGATTCCCATCACAGACAGGAAGCCGCCCAGAACGGCAGTAAGCACAAACTGCATATTTCCGATGTTTCCGATCACAGGTCCCATGATATTTGCGAAGGTATTGGCCTGGGAAGCACATTCAAAAAGCGCTTCATTTAATTTGTCAAATTCCTCCTCGGATTTGCGCTCATGGTTAAATACCTTAACCACTCTCTGGCCGTTCATCCTCTCTTCCACAAAGCCTGTTATGTCTGCCAATGCAACCTGCTGGCGTACGAAATACTTTCCGCTATTTCCGCCGATCATCTTGGATACCATAAGCATAATGAAGATCACCAGCACAGCCAGAACGGTAAGAATGGGGCTTAATACCAGCATGGAAATGAAGGTTACCACAATGGTAAAAAAGGAAGTCAGCGCCTGAGGGATGGACTGGCTGATCATCTGGCGCAGCGTGTCCGTATCGTTGGTGTAAAGGCTCATGATGGAGCCATTTGTATTCTGGTCAAAATACCGGATCGGAAGGGTCTGCATATGCTCAAACATATCGTCACGGATTCTTTTAAGCACGCCCTGTCCGATATAGACCATCAGTCTTGTATAGGTAAAGGTGGCAAGTACGCCTGCAAAGAAAATACAGGCCAATGTTCCCAGTGCCCGATACAGCCCGGCAAAATCCGGCGTCTGCTTCCCGATCAGCGGGATAATAAAGTCATCCAGCAGAAATTTCAGCGACAGGGATACGGAAATACTTGCCCCGGCGCTGATAAAGATACAGATAAATACAAGGAAAAAGCGCAGCTTATACGTTTCTGTCACATATTTCAAAAGACGCTTCGCTGTCTGAACCGTATTTTTGGAAATTTTTGGTTTACTATTGCTCATTCTCTTCGCCTCCCTTCATCTGAGATTCATATACTTCACGGTAGATCTCATTGGTGCGCAGAAGCTCCTTGGAGGTACCCACGCCCACGATCTGTCCTTCATCCAGAACAATGATCTGATCTGCATCCTCAATGGAGGAAACTCTCTGGGCAATAATGATCTTTGTGGTATCGGGAATCTCCTCCCTGAAGGCTCTGCGGATAAGCGCATCTGTCTTTGTGTCTACCGCACTGGTAGAATCATCCAGGATCAGGATCTTAGGCCGCTTTAACAACGCTCTCGCAATACACAGACGCTGCTTCTGGCCGCCGGATACGTTGTTTCCGCCCTGAACGATCATAGTATCGTAACCGTGAGGAAACTCCTTCACAAACCCGTCCGCCTGAGCCAGACGGCATACCCGCTCCACTTCCTCATTGGAGGCCCTTTCGTTGCCCCAGCGGATATTTTCATAAATGCTTCCTGTAAAAAGCACATTTTTCTGGAGCACCATGGAAACCTGATCTCTCAGAGCCTCCAGGTCGTACTCTCTTACATCAATTCCGCCTACCTTTACGCTTCCCTTTGTTACATCATACAATCTGGGGATCAGCTGTACCAGCGTGGATTTGGAGCTTCCTGTCCCTCCGATAATGCCTACGGTCTGTCCCGGCTTGATGGAAAGATTTACGTCCTTTAAGGAAAGAGGGCCGCCCTCACCTGCATAGCTGAAATCTACATGCTCAAAGGTGATGCTTCCATCTGCAACCTCCTTCACTGCCTGCTCCTTTGCCTGCATTTCAGGCACTTCCGTAAGGACACTGGTAATACGGTCTGTGGACGCCTCGGCAATCATAATCATAACAAAGACGAAGGTAACCATCATCAGGGACATCATAATCTGCATAGCATAGACGATTACGCTTGTCATCTCTCCTGTCTCCATAGTTCCAAAGACAATGCTCCTGCCACTGATCGCTACCAGAAGGATGATCACCGTATAAACTACGGTCTGCATCACAGGCGCATTCCATGCCACAATTCCCTCTGCCTTTGTAAAAAGCCTGTAAACGTACTTGGAAATGTCATGGAACTTTCCGATTTCGTGATCCTCTCTTACAAAGGATTTTACTACTCTGGAAGCGTTTACATTTTCCTGTACAGAATTATTTAAAATATCGTATTCATCAAAAACCTTTACGAAATGGGGATGGGCCTTCTTCGCAATAAAAATCAGGGCGCCGCCCAGAACGGGGATCACAACTAAAAATAAAAGCGCGATCTTTGGGTTGATGGTCAGAGTCATAACCCATGATAAAGCTACCATGATGGGAGCTCTGGCTAACAGGCGCAGGCTCATCATATAAGCCATCTGAACATTGGTAATATCCGTAGTCATACGGGTTACAAGACCTGAGGTAGAGAAATGGTCGATATTCTTAAACGAAAACTCCTGAACCCTGTAAAATATATCATGGCGCAGATTTTTTGCATATCCCGCCGCCGCGATTGCCGCCGTCTTTCCGGCTATTACGCCGAAATACAGGGCAAGCATTGCCATTACAACCAGTATGAAGCCCCTCTGAATGATGTAAGGCAGATTGCCCCCTGCGATTCCAATGTCAATGATCTTTGCCATTTCCATGGGAATCATAACTTCTAACAGCACCTCCAGCAATACAAATATGGGCGTCAGTATGGACTGCTTTTTGTATTCCCGGACCGATTTTAAAAGTAATTTATTCATCCTTTTCCTCTTCCTCCTTTATGTTTTTATTCGTTTTAGACGCTTCCTCCTCCGCTTTTACAAGATTGCCGAACATCCGGCACATCACACTGCGCCAGATATGAAGCTCCTCTTCCGGGATTCCCTCCATAAGAAGGGCTTCCGTTCTCCCCAGCTGCTCTAAAATCTGGGGGCGCAGCGCTTCTGCCCTGGCTGTCGGCACAATGCGCTTGAGCCTGGCATCCTGAGGAACACTTTCTCTCCTGATAAATCCATTTTTTTCCAAAAGCTTCAGGATCCCTGTTACCGTTGATTTGCGGATACGGAACTCTTCCTCGATATCCTTCTGATACACATCCGTATGAAGGGTCCGCAGAAGGATAAACTTCATAATATGCTGCTGAGACCCGGTCAATCCCTCATCCGTCAGCTCCTCCTGGATGTTCCTGCGCTTTAACTGATGAGAGAGCATATGGATCATCCTTCCCATATGCATTGTTTCCATTCTGCATTCCATATCCTGCATCATTCCACCTCTTTGTATGCACTGCTTTCAGATAGTTAGCGTCCTAACTTTTGGTATTATACAGACTTAAAAATTTAATGTCAAGAGCATTTTTACCTAAAAAAGACGCCCATCCTGTCCTTCAACAGAATGGGCGTCTTATAATAAGAGCGCTTATTTCCCTTCATAAACGATCGCAGCGTCCACTGCATAATCCTTTAACTTCTCTCTGCCCTTTAATCCGGCCAGTTCCATTACAAAACAGATTTTTACCACCTGGCCTCCCAGCTGTTCGATCAGCTTTATGATCGCCTCTGTAGTGCCTCCGGTGGCGATCAGATCGTCTACGATCACAACCTTCTGGCCCGGACGGATGGCGTCCTTATGGATCTCGATCTCTGCAGTTCCGTATTCTAGTTCATACTCTGCAGAAATGGTCTCGCAGGGAAGCTTTCCCTTTTTGCGCACAGGCACAAAGCTCTTATGCTCTGCATAGGCCACCGGTACGCCGAAAATAAAGCCTCTGGACTCCGGCCCAACGACTACGTCATAATCCAGATCCTTCACCATGGCGCGCAGGCTGTCTACTGCCAGCTGCAGTCCGTCTGCATCCTGTAAAATAGAGGTTACATCTCTGAAAATGATTCCCGGCTCCGGGAAATCGGGAATGCTTCTTACATATTCTTCCAGTTTTTTCATGTCTGCCTTCTCCTTTTGTTTGATCTGCAATCGGTTCACGGACTATTCTTCCTTCAGGTTCCGTACCGTATCCCGTATGATAAGCTTATTATCCAGATAAATTCTCCTGTTATCCACAATTCCATCATCCAGACGGCGCAGAAGCACTCTGGCACCCTCTCTGGCGATATCACCCATGTTTCTCTCCACCGTAGTCAAATGCATATCGGAATAACCGGACAAATCCCAGTTGTCAAAGCCGATCAGAGAAACGTCTCCCGGCACAGACAGTCCCGCCTCATCGATCGCTGTCCTGGCTCCAAAGGCCATCTCATCATTAAAGCAGAGAATTGCCGTGGGCTCATAGGAAAGGAGCTGTCTGGCTGCGCTGTAGCCGCTCCCGTAACGGTAGTTTCCGTTAATCATGGGCACCTGATCGGGATCCAGCCCATGCTTGCGCATGGAGGTCCGCCAGCCCCGGTGGCGCAGGCGGGTTGAATCCAGCTCCGGCCTTCCCTCGATGACTGCCAGCTTCCGGTGGCCATTATCCAAAAGGTAGTCCATAGCCCGCTCCATGGCCCTTGCCTCGTCTGTTGTCACATTGGGCGCGTCGATATCCACGGAACGGCAGATAACCGTCATGGGAATCCCCTTTGACAGAACCTCATTCATAAATTCCATGTCCTCATTTTTCTGGGACAGGACAATGATCCCGTCAAAATAGCTGGGATTTAAGGTACCCGGCTCATGCATATCAATACCCTTTACCACTACATTATACTTGCTTCCCGTAATACTGTAAACCCCTGTAAGTACATCGTGAAGCACATAGGGAGAGGTCATTTTGCTGATCGTGGAAAAATACAGTCCGATCACATAGGATCGTGATTTTTTCAAGTGGATTGCTGCCTGATTGGGTACATATCCCATTTCAGACGCCAGACGGCGGATCCTGTCTCTTGCCTCAGAATCTCCCCCCACTCCATTTAAGGCCCTGGAAACCGTTGAATAGGAAACACCGGCCTTTTTAGCGATATCCTTGATCGTTACTGCCACTTTATCCCCTCCGTTTTACATATTGCCGATATTTTCTGTGACAACCGCAGGCCCTTCCTGTCCGCTTATCTCCACATCCTTTAATATAAGCTCTTCGATATTATTTGCATAGATTCCCTGGCGGCAGGTGGTCTTGCTGCAGCCCTCCATCATGGCCGGCTGGCCGCACATAGGTTCATCTGCATAGGTTACCCGCACATGCTCCATCTCTACCCGTCCGATCTTCTTTTCCGGCAGGCCGTACATATAGGCAGCAGCCACATGGCAGTTTCTGGCCTCAATATTTCTAAAGGTAAGGGTAGCGATCTCCGGCAGGCGTTCATCCACCGGTCCGGCTTCCTTGCTGCGCACATACTCGGAATGGCCGTCCGGATCGCAGAAATAGAAGCAGTTGATCACAAAGGGAGTCATCACATGATCCATTGTGATATTTTCAAATAAAATACCCTGAACGACCGCATCCTTTCCCCGTCCTCTTCTGGTCTTGATCCGCAGTCCCCGGTCCGTATGAAGGAACATACAGTCTCTTACGGTCAGGTTCTTCACGCCTCCGGCCATCTCACTTCCGATGGTAATGGAGCCGTGGCCGTCGCGCATACAGCACTGGCGGATGGTTACATTTTCACAGGGACGCTTATAGGTAGATCCCATATAGATCTTTCCGGATTTTAAGGCAATACAGTCATCGCCCAGAGAGAAGTACACGCCTACAATTTCCACATTTTTACAGGACTCCGGATCCAGACCATCGGTGTTGGGAGAATCCTTTGGATTTAATACCTTCATATCCAGGAAACGAAGGTTGTCGGAAAAATAGGGATGGAGATTCCAGCTTGGGCTGTTCTGCACTGTGATACCCTGGAGAACTACATGTTCACACCGCTCTAAAAATACCATTCTGGGGCGGAATGCGCCGTTCATGATCTTGGGATCCTTCCACCAGTTCTCTCTGTCTGCATTTCCATCTATCGTTCCCTGTCCGTAAATCGTTACATTTTTTACGTTCACACCTGTAATAATAGCTGTAAACATAGGAAGAGGATTTCCCTCCCAGGTACCCAGATTGTACTCATCCTTTTCATTATAACTCTGAATCATCCCTTTGAACACAGGAAAACGGCTGCGGTCTGTAAAAGCAGATAATACAGCGCCTTCATCCAGCTCAATGGAAACATCATCCTTAAGGAACAGAGAGGAGATCCGGTAGGTTCCTGCCGGGATCAGCACACGACTCTCTTTCGGGCAGGCCATGATCGCTGCCTGGATAAAAATCGTGTCATCGCTCTCCCCATCTCCCTTTGCGCCAAAGTCGCGGACATTTAAGGTAACAAACTCATAGTCTGTAGCAAAGTAGGACATAATCCTCTCTCCGGCCTCATTGACCGCCTCTACTTCGTACTGAGTATCGGGAGTCAGATGATACAGGCTGGTGACCGCCTTGTCTGTTTTTGCCGCCACTTTGTGATTTAAGTAGATAGTCCAGGAAGAGGATGTATTGTAGCGTCCTCCGTCTTCAATTTCAATTACCGCACATCTTGCGTTCTTGTAGATTACTTTTAATTCCATAGCTTTTGTCTCCTTTAACAAAAATAGAGGAATCCCCCGAAAGAGAATCCTCCGTTTTTTAATGTACCATGTAACATTTAACCCTTTACACCGCCGGCTGCGATACCGTCAATAAAGGAATCCTGGGCGCAGAAAAATACCACCAGGGAAGGAATAATGGAAATCAGGGACATTGCCAGAATCCGGTTCCACTGGAAGCCTACGTCGCCGTCCATAGACATACGCAGATATACGGAGTTGGTATATTTATCCATATCAGCGATATAGATCAACGGGCCCTGGAAGTCATTGTTGGTCCACATGAACTGGAACAGCGCACAGGATACCAGTGATGGCTTTAACATAGGCACGATTACATACCACAGTGTTTTTAAGGTGTTACAGCCGTCAATCTTAGCCGCCTCCTCCAGCTCTTTTGGTACGCCTCGTAAGAACTGGATCAGCATGAATACAAAGTAGGTATCAGCTGCAAATAAGGACGGGATAACCAGAGGCAGGTAGGTATTTACCCACTTCCAGTTGTTGAACATGATGTACTGAGGTGCGTTTAATACAACCTGAGGAAGGAACAGGGTAGACATCAGCAGTGCAAAAAAGATGTTCTTTCCTTTAAAGTTGAAACGTCCAAAGCCATATGCTGTGATCGTTGCGGATACAACGGTAAAGATAACCTTCGGAATAACGATCTTGTAGGTATTGATCAGAGATTTAACCAGATCGATCTTTCCTCCGTAGCTCTTAAATGCATTGTCATAGCCGTCGAATACAGGATTCTTCGGGATAAACCATGCGCTGGTGAAGATCTCGGAGTTGGTCTTAAAGGTTGCTCCCACCATCCAGATCAGAGGATACACCATGATAATCCCTACCAGGATCAGAAGGGTGTAGCGGATCACAGTACTGATTTTTCTTCTTGTCTCTCTTGTCATCTGATTCTACCTCCCATCCTCATCTGAATAGTAAACCCACTTCTTCTGGCTGACAAATGCAACAACGGTCATAGTCATAGTAATCAAGAACAGGATCCACGCTTGGGCGCTTGCCATACCCATCTTGTGGCGGAGGAATGCGTTGTTGTAGATCAGCATGGAGATCAGTGTGGTTGCTCCGTTTGGTCCGCCCTTGGTTACAAGGAACGGTCCGTTGAACTCCTGGAATGCCTGGCATAACTGGGTAACCAGGTTGTAGAAAATAACCGGTGTGATCAGGGGTACGGTAATCTTAAAGAACTGTGTCCACTTGCCGGCGCCGTCGATAGAAGCCGCCTCATAAAGATCCTCAGACACACCCTTTAAGGCTGCCAGGAAGATAACCATGGCGGAACCGAACTGCCATACACGGAGAAGTACGATTACCATCAGGGCGCTCATGTCGCCGGCCATCCAGTTGATCTCCGGGATACCGAACGCGCCTAAAACGGTGTTGATCAGACCGTCTGTGTTAAATACAGCTCTCCACAGGATAGCGATCGCGATGGAGCCGCCCAGAATGGAAGGGATGTAGTAAGCGGTTCTGAAGAAGTTTACGCCCTTTAACTTAAAGTTTAAGATGTAGGCAATAAACAGAGCGAACATCAGCTTTAAGGGCACGTCAAAAATGGCGTATTTAAACGTTACCACAAAGGCGCGGATGATATCGGGATCCGTAAAGATCTTCTCGTAATTCATCATGCCGTACTTGGTAATGCCATTGAAAAGGTCGTAGTTGGTGAAGCTGTAAAAAAGGGATGAGAGGAAGGGATATACCTTAAACAGGATAAAACCAACCAGCCAGGGCAGGATGTACAGAAGGCCGATATTCAGCGCCCAGAATCCTTTCTTGTTTTTCATACGGTTACCTCCATAATATTTCGTACTTTTATACGCGGTCCGCATACTTTTCTGCCAGGAGAGTGCCCAGGGCGCAGCCCTTTTTTATGGCGTATGCGAGCTGCTCGCCGGAAGCCTCTTTGGAAGCTTCCAGATGTTTTCTTATGCCTTCACGGAACATGTCCTGGAGCGCTCTGTAATGCTCATAGATCTCTGGAGACATCTCCTCTATCATGTCGATCAGCAGGGCCAGATCTGCCTCGCTGAGAGTTTTCTGTGTTTTAAAATAAGTAACAATACTGCTGTAATTTTCTTTGTTTTTAACTGCTTCTCTGATTTCTTTTTCTGTCATATTCACTGTTCCCCTCAAAGGGAGGCAGCGTCTGAAAGGGACGCTGCCGTTTATTTCTTGCGGATTAGTAGTTGCTGTAGCACTCATCAATGCCCTTAAGCAGTTCCTCGGCAGCCTCGGCAGATGTCGTGTTGCCTGCGGACAGCTTACCGAATACCTTGTAGTATACGCCGTCAGGGTTAGCCTTTAAGTCATTATGCTCGAAGTAGGGATCCAGAGGGAACTTGCTGTATGCAGTCACCTTGGAGTTTGCTTCCTTAACCATCTCATCGCCGATTCCCTTCTCATTGAGAATCTCAATTGCCTTCTTGGAGCAAGGGATACCTCTCTCAGTACCGGAGATTTCGATGCCTTCATCCTCATTTAACAGGAAGTTGATCAGCATGGCTGCTTCCTTCGGATGCTCAGAATTTGCTGCAACTGCAAATGCCATGGATACCTTGGTAAATCCGCCGTTGTGATCGCCGAACTTGATGAAGTCGCCGATTACCAGCTCCTGTCCAGGCTTATCTGTACTCTCTGCGATCGCCTGCTGGAACTTGCTTACAGAAGAATCCCACTCAAGGATACCTGCATACTTACCGTTGATCCACTTAGCGTTCTTGTCAAGAGAGTCTGCCATATCGCCCTGAAGTGTAGCCAGAGTAGGAATTACATGATTCTCTTCCAGCTTTGTGATGAAATCCATACCTTCCTGTATCTCTTCCTTTGTATACTGAACAGCTCCGTCCTCTACCCAGGCCTTGCCGTACTTGCTCTCTAAGTAGTATACCAGGAAGATCGCACGGTCGTACTCGCCCAGTGCCAGAGGATAATAATCGTCGCCGTATGCCTTAAATGCCTCTCCGGCTGCCAGTAAGGATGCCTCGTCTGTAGGAAGCTCGCATCCGATCTCATCAAATGTGGTCTTATTCCAGTAGAACAGACGGCCTGTCAGAGAAATCGGAACTGCCATCAGCTTTCCGTCTGCCTTACACTGATCCAGAACCTCCTGGTCAAACTGTGTCAGGTCGATCACATCGCTGTACTCGTCCAGATTTACGAAATTCTTACCGTTTCCGCTATAGGATGTGATCCAGTTCCAGTTGATCTGCATTACGTCAGCTGCATTGCCGCCCTGGATTGCCAGAGCCTGCTTCTCTTCCCAGCCGGTCCATGCGCCATACTCAGCCTCAACCTTGATGTTTGGATACTTTTCCATGAAAGCGGCGATTGCCTTTTCTGTTGCCTCATGACGGGCATCACCGCCCCACCATGAAAACTTTAAGGTAACTTCCTCATTGCTCGCTGCGCTGTCGCCGCCCTCAGCCTTACCTGCTGCAGTTGTATCTGTAGATGCGGACGTACCGCCGCAGGCTGCCAGAGATAATGCCATGGTAGATGCCAGAGCCAGAGATACTGCTTTTTTGAAATTTCTCTTCATTTTACTCTCTCCCTTTCTTTTCCCCTTCACATACACATTTTGCAAAGGTTTGCAACGTTAATCAAAAAATTATGCACATTTCCTAGGTAAGCATTTACATTTTTGTATGCTTTTAAGTAAACGTGCTCATTTCTTTAGGTATTTTCATCATAGCATTATTGCTTTCAGTTGTCAATTATGTATTGTGTATATTTTAACATATATTTTTTGTGCATTATGTCCAGTTTTATTATTTACTTTTTTATGATAATATGGTTTTAAAGCAGGAATTCATATATCACATAGAAATACAGGTATTTTTCGACAAAACTTTTTCAGACTGCCCTAATATATAATGGCATTTATTACCTGTTTTTTGCATGCAAACGTTTACAGCCTTTTTTCCTCTCTGCTGTCTTCGAAAGCACTGCTGTTTGTGATACAATTCAATAAGGATAAAAGGAGAATCTAAATTTATGATACGGATTTTAGACAATTACATTGACCAGCTACTGAAAAAAAGCACCCCCCAGGCTCCTGTCTGGAATATTGAAAAGATCAAAAACGGATCGCCTTCTACCTGGAACTATATCGATGGCTGCATGATCAAGGCCATCCTTGAACTGTACCATATTACCAAAAATGAAAAATACCTGGAGTTTGCCGATGCCTTTATCGACTACTTTGTACAGGAGGACGGCTCCATCGCTTCCTATGATCCAAAGGAATATAATCTGGACAATGTAAATGCCGGCAAAACCCTTTTCGATCTCTATGAGCTTACCGGACGGGAGAAGTACCGCAAAGCCATCGACACGGTATACAGCCAGCTGAAAGGACAGCCAAGAACCACGACCGGCAACTTCTGGCACAAGATGATCTATCCAAACCAGATCTGGCTGGACGGCCTGTATATGGCCCAGCCCTTCTATATGCAGTACGAAGTAACCTATAATAATGGCGCCAACTGCCGGGACTCCTTTGAGCAGTTCCTTCATGTATATGACCTCATGAAAGACACACGCAACGGCCTGTACTACCACGCATATGATGATTCCAGAGAATCCTTCTGGTGCGATCCCGTCACAGGCCTGTCAGATAATTTCTGGCTGCGCGCACTGGGCTGGTACGCCATGGCCCTGATCGATACCATGGAGGTAATGCCGGAATCCATGGCTCAGGAGAAGGAAAAGCTGGGCGCTATTTATAAGGAACTGATCGACGCCATGCTGCCCTATCAGGACAAGGAAACCGGTATGTGGTATCAGGTCGTAAACAGAGGCCGCATTAAGCCAAACTATCTGGAAACCTCCGGCTCCGCCATCTTTGCTTACGCTATTATGAAGAGCGTGCGTCTGGGCTATCTGGATGAAAGCTATTTTACCTTTGGAGAAAGGGCATTTACCGGCATCTGTGAAACATATCTCTCTGAGGAAAACGGAGAACTGCAGTTAGACGGCATCTGTCTGGTTGCAGGACTTGGAAATAAAGAAATGCGGGAAGGTACTTTTGACTACTACATGAGAGAACCCATTGTAAAAAATGAGGCAAAGGGCGTAGCTCCGCTGATCCTTGCTTATATTGAAATCCTGATCCGTGAAAAGGCAGGTACACAGGAGTAAATTTTATGCTGAAAGAAGAACGACAGGCACAGATCTTAAACAAGCTTCATACATCAGGAAAGGTTGTGGTAAGTCAGCTGGCGGCCGACCTTAAGGTTTCCGAGGATACGGTCCGCAGGGATCTGCTGGACCTGGACCAGAAAGGACTGTTAAAACGGGTGTTCGGAGGCGCAATCCCTCTGGAACGTCCGGTCATCGGTTTTTTCGACCGGGAAGAGGCAGACGTAGAGCTGAAGCAGAAGCTTTCCGAGAGGGCTCTGGGCTTTCTGGAGCCCGACCAGCTGGTAGCCATTGACGGCAGCAGCACCAATCTGCAGTTTGCTAAAAATATCCCTTCGGATATGAAGCTTACCATTTTAACAAACAGCTACAGCATCGCCCATGTGTGCTCCATGAAGGAGCAGGTAAAGGTGATCGTTCTGGGCGGGGATCTGCTAAAGGATTCCATGACAACGGTAGGGGAAACGGCAGCCGCTCAGGCAGCCGCCTACCACCCGGATCTGTGTTTTATGGGGGTTTATGCCGTGCATCCTGAATACGGCATGACGATTCCCTATCCTGAAGAGGTAAGTATCAAGCGCCAGCTGATCCGCTCCTCCAGACGGGTCATCGCTCTGGTAGACCCGGTAAAGCTGAATACGGTATCACGGTATCATGTGTGCGGGATTGAAGCCTTTACAGCCCTTATTACAGACGGATCTGTGGAAGGCGAGATGGCACTGGGATACCGGAACCGGGGACTGGATTTTATGTAAAAACAGTTTGTAAATCCCCTTCTTCGCTCTTTTTGCATTAGTTTGCATTATTTTCCTTTTAATATATGCATTAGTTTGCGTTTTTTAATAATTTATGTATTCACATGATTTTATTTATGCGCAAATTAACGCATATTTTTGCGATATTATGCTTGACATTGTGCTGTATGGCGCTATAATGAGTGTATAAACCAGTATGAAATACAGCAATTTAAGGAGGATTTTGATTATGAGGTTTTTCGTTGATACTGCTAATGTAGAAGACATCCGCAAGGCAAATGATATGGGGATCATCTGCGGAGTTACAACCAATCCGTCTCTGATCGCCAAGGAAGGCCGCGACTTTAAGGAAGTAATCTCTGAGATCACATCCATCGTAGACGGCCCTATCAGCGGCGAGGTAAAAGCTACCACCACAGACGCAGAAGGCATGATCGCAGAAGGCCGCGAGATCGCTGCCATCCATCCAAACATGGTTGTAAAAATCCCCATGACTGTAGAAGGCTTAAAGGCTGTAAAGGTGCTTTCCGCAGAAGGCATTAAGACAAATGTTACTCTGATCTTTTCTGCTGCACAGGCACTGCTGGCTGCCAGAGCAGGAGCGACTTATGTATCTCCTTTCTTAGGCCGTCTGGATGATATCTCCATGCCGGGCATTGACCTGATCTACGATATCACGGAGATTTTCCAGATGCACAATATCGAAACAGAGATCATTGCAGCCAGCGTGCGCAATCCGATCCATGTGATCGACTGCGCCAAGGCCGGAGCAGATATCGCTACCGTTCCCTACAAGGTGCTGGAGCAGATGACAAAGCATCCGCTTACCGATCAGGGAATTGCAAAATTCCAGGCAGATTATAAGGCTGTGTTTGGGGAATAATGATAGGAAAAACGCCAGCTCCGTTTTCGCTTGCGGGGCTGGCGTTTTAGATATTCAAACGGTTACTGTTACATGATCCTCACATGCTTCAAAGCGCCTGTCTTTGAAAACTCGGTCCATTCGCACACATTTACGGCGTGGTCTCCGATGCGCTCCAGATATTTGGCGATCATCAAAAGATCGATCCCCTGGTCCGCCTGATCCGGCGATGTTTTCAGCAGGCTGATCACATCTGTCTTTACCTGATTAAACAGGCTGTCTACCCGGTCATCCATACGGATGATTTTTGCAGTTTCTTCCAGATCCTGGGAAATAAAGGCCTCTACCGCATCGTGAACCATTTTCCTGGCTTCTTCCGCCATAAGAGGAAGATGTTTTACAATGTGATAGGCGTGTTCGCTTTTAATCCTCAAGATCAGCTCTGCGATATCGGAGGCATGATCTCCGATACGCTCCAAATCTGTAACTACCTTTAACGCGGTGGAAATCTGGCGCAGGTCGCAGGCTACGGGCTGCTGGCGCAGGATCAGAGACAGACAGCGGGATTCAATGGCCCGCTCCATATCATTAACCGTCCGGTCCCCCTTGATCACATCTTCTGCCAATGTATAATTCTGATCCTCAAAAGCCACAAATGTCTGCTCAATGGCCTTTTCCACCATGAAAGCCATTTCCCTTAAATCCTTATTTAATTCCTCTAATTCATGCTCATAGGTGATACGAACCGTCATATGCGTTCCTTTCTTTCGCGCTCCTGCCCTCCATCAGCCGAAGCGTCCTGTAATATAATCCTCTGTGCGCTTATCCTTTGGCATGGTAAACAGTTCATCTGTGGGTGCGTATTCCACCACCTCGCCTACCAGGAAAAACGCCGTATAGTCTGCAATACGGGCAGCCTGCTGCATATTGTGCGTTACAATGGCAACTGTATATCTGCTCTTTAAATCATCCATCAGATCCTCGATCTTCAGCGTGGAAATGGGATCCAGGGCAGATGTAGGCTCATCCATGAGAAGGACCTCCGGCTCTACCGCCAATGCTCTTGCGATGCACAGGCGCTGCTGCTGGCCGCCGGACAGTCCCAGCGCAGATTTCTTTAAACGGTCTGAAACCTCATCCCAGAGGGCTGCTCCACGCAGGCTTCTCTCCACGATCTCGTCCAGCTGCGCCTTATTTTTAATCCCGTGAATCCTGGGGCCGTAAGCGATATTGTCATAGATACTCATTGGAAATGGATTTGGCTGCTGAAATACCATTCCCACCTTCTTGCGCAAAAGAGTTGTATCTACCTGAGGGTCATAGATATTTTCATGATCCAAAAGAACCGTTCCGTCAATTTTTACATTGGGAACCAGATCGTTCATCCGGTTTAAGGTTTTTAAAAAAGTAGATTTGCCGCAGCCGGAAGGGCCGATAAAGGCTGTAATCTTATTTTCGTACAGATCCAGATTGATATTTTTTAATGCATGATTTTCTCCATAGTACAGATTCAGATTCTGTGCGGAGATCTTTACCTTGTTTTCCACAGTTTTTCTCCTCTTAATTGCCGCCGGCGCTTATCTGGTTTCCACCCGAAAGCGGTGGGATAAATATTTTGCAAGTCCGTTGATTCCCAGAACGATCACCAGAAGAACCACGGCTACTCCGAAGGCTTCATTGTATTTTGCCTTCTGCATAAACAGATACAGCTGAATGGTAAGTGTTCCGCCGGATTCAAAAATCTTGCCAAAGAGATTTTTCGGCAGATAGTAACCGCTTCCTGCGGTAAATAAAAGGGCCGCAGACTCTCCCACGATACGTCCGATGGCTAAAATTACACCTGTAATAATTCCCGGCATCGCGCTGGGCAGAAGGATGGTACGGATCATGTACCACTTTGTGGCGCCGATTCCCAGTGCGCCGTGGCGGTAGCTGTCCGGCACGGTCTTTAAAGCCTCCTGAGTGGTTCTCGTAATCAGAGGCAGGATCATCAGGGTCAGAGTCAGGGAGCCGGTAAGAATGGAATAGCCCAGGCCAAGAGTATTTCCAAAAAATACCATTCCAAAGAGTCCAAATATAATAGAAGGAATACCGGAAAGAGTTTCTGTCGTAAATTCGATCATCCGGACAATCTTTCCCGGCTTTGCGTATTCATTTAAGTAAATGGCAGAACCTACGCCGATGGGAGTTGCAATCAACAATGTGATCACGACAATATAAATCGTGTTGATAATGTTTCCCAGAATACCAAAGGTTCCCTTGACTGCACTGGAGGCGGTACTTAAAAAGGACCAGGTCACATGAGGGATCCCTCTTGCAAAGGTATATCCCAGAATCCCCACAAGAATCAGCATGGAAACAGCGGTACAGCCATAGATCAGGCCTGTGAGCATCATATCGGAGGAGCGGACGCGCTTTCCGTAAATACTTTCTTTGACTTCAGAATATTCATTCAGCCGGATGGCTGCTTCACCTGTCATTTTTCTTATCTCCCTTCTTGAGGATTCCTGTAAGGCTTACGTTGATCAGCATGATAAATGCAAAGAGCACAAGTCCAATGGTAAAGAGCACCTGCCTGTGGAGACCGGAGGCATATCCCATCTCGGCCACAATGGCTGTTGTAAGGAAACGGACGGAATTAAAGGGCAGCGGAAGATTGACCGAGCTTCCGGATACCAGGCTGATGGCCATTGCTTCTCCAATGGCGCGGCCGGTTCCCAGTACAATGGCTGTGATGATGCCGGACTTCGCCGCCGGAAGCACTACATGGAAAATCGTCTGAATCCTGGTAGCTCCCATAGCCAGAGAAGCGCTTCTTAAATGTGCCGGCACCGCCCGCAGAGCGGATTCGCTGATATTGATTACCGTAGGCAGAATCATCAGAGCCAGCACCAGCACCGCCGAAATCAGATTCGCTCCCCCGGTAAACTGATGATCCGTCCCCTTAAAAATGATCAGCTCCAGCTTATACATGAGGGGATTTAAAATCAGGATCCCCAAAAGGCCGTAGATCACAGAAGGGATTCCCGCTAAAAGCTCTACTGCCGGACGGACTGCAGCCGAAACCTTTTTCGGCGCAACTTCTGCCAGAAACACAGCGGTCATTACTCCAATGGGAACTCCGATCAGGATCGCAAGAAAGGTTCCCACAATAGAAGTCAGGATAACATATAAGATACCAAAGCTGGGATCTGCGGCATCCGGCTTCCACACAGAACCGAACAGGATATCTGTAAGACCCACTTGGAACAGAGCGGGAGTGCCGCTGATAATCATGTACAGTGTAATGGATGCAACAGCCAGAACAGCGAAAAAGCCGCAGGCGGTGAAAATCACCTGTGCAGCTTTTTCTACCCCGGACTTGCTGCCATGATGGGAACGTATGGAACAGGTTTCCGTTGTCATTGCAGATTCGTCTCCTTTCCCGGCCGGATTATTTCTCTACAGAAATCAATCCTACGGACTTTACAAGCTCAGCGCCTTCCTCAGAATAAATGAAATCAAACAGAGCCTTTACCAGATCATTCTGCTCAGAAATCTCGCCCTTGGTAGCCATTACGAAAGGACGGCTTAAGAAGTAGGTTCCAGCCTTGATGTTTTCTTCTGTAGGCTCTGCGCCCTCCAGCTTTACTGCTTTTACCGTATCATCCAGTACGTCTAAGGACACATAGCCTACGGCTCCGGGAGTAGAAGCAACCTTTGCCATGACAGCTCCTGTGCTGTCCAGCTCATTTGCATATTTGCACTTATCTTCCAGCTCTAACAGTTCTTCAAAAGCGGTTCTGGTACCGGAGCCGGACTCACGGCCTACTACCACGATCGGAGCGTCATTTCCGCCTACATCCTTCCAGTTGGTTACTGTTCCGTCATAAATTCCGGCCAGCTGTTCCTTTGTCAGATCCTCTACTGCATTCGACGGGTCTACAACCACTGCAATACCGTCGATCGCTACTATATTCTCAGCGATTCCCTTTGCTTTTTCCTCGTCTTTTAAGTTTCTGGAAGCGTTTCCGATATCTGCTGTTCCATTTGCGGCTGCTTCAACGCCTGCACCGGAGCCTACAAACTCTGCTGTCACCGTAACCTTGGGATATTTCTCCATGAATGTTTCGCTGAGTGCATTGGAAAATTTCTCCATGGACGTAGATCCCACCATGCTGATGGTTCCGCTTAAATCAGCAGCCTCTGTTTTCTCCTCTTCCTTCGCTTCTGTGGTATCTGCAGCCTTGCTGTCTGCCGCTGTCGTTGTCTGTGCTGCCGTTGTCTCTTTAGATGAGCTTCCGCAGCCTGCCAGCATACCTGCTGCCATCACTGCTGTACCAACTGCTGCCAGAATCATTTTACTGTTCTTTCTCATAATATTCTTTCCTCCACGTTGCGCTCCGCGCTTTATTTTCATTGTGTTGTGTTCCTCGTTACATGGAGGAGTATACAAAAGTTTTACATTGAGAGAAAGCAAGGAAAGGTATAAGTTTTGTAAATTCTGTGTAAACTAACGCGATTTATAGAAAAACAACAAAAAAATACCGGCAAAAGCAGTCTTTGCTTTTCCGGTACTACAGTCTATTTTTTCGCGCCTGTGTTTTTTATAAAATCATGGCCGCATTTGGGACAGTGAATGCTGACTTTCCCGTGATTTCTTGGAATACGGATCTTCTGTTTACAGCCTGGACAGCTGAAAATCTTATATCTGCGTCTCTCCTCCAGATGAAAGCGCCAGCCCTTTAAGCGCTCTGAAACCTGAAAATACAGGCGGAGATACGCATTATTTTCCTGACTGCGTCTGGTAATATTCCGGGAAAAAATCCGAAAATAAAGAATCGCCAAAAGGACGATCAGCACGCTGCGGATCAAGGAGCCAAACCAGTAGGAACGGATAAAGAAGCTTCCTGCTGCCAATATAACAATTACAATCGACAGAAATCGTCCCAGCTGGTCTGCGCCGTATCGGCCGATCATAAAACGCTGAAATTTTTCTTTTAGGTTTTGCATAGGGTGTGTCCTTTCTTACGCTAAAATGATATTTCATAAAGATCCGTCAATCGGTTCCATTCTATTTTCCTTTTCTATCCGCTGGCAGATCTGATCAAATTCATTTTCCGGTGGAGGAGGCAGAGGGATCGTACTTTTCATAGCCTCCTCAAACTCCCTTAAAATCTCTTCATCTGAAAAACCGCCTATTTCTCCCGGCTCTCTCTGCATATTATCATTCTGATCTGGTTTTTTGCTGTTAAATTTATCCACGGGTCACCTCTGTTTGCCAAATCTCCTTAAGTTCCCTGATGCTTTAGGGTTGACTTTTTGCAGTTAACGCTTACTATAATACTATAGCACCTCTGTTTTCCGTGCTGTTACAGATACTCATTCAGGAGGTCAATTATGAAAAAAATCATTCTGACCGGCGGCGGCACTGCCGGCCATGTCACTCCAAACCTGGCCCTGCTCCCATCTCTTAAGGAAGCCGGGTATGAGATCCGTTATATCGGTTCTTATCAGGGAATAGAGCGAAAGCTTATTGAAAATGCAGGCATTCCTTATGACGGGATCTCATCCGGTAAGCTGCGCCGGTATTTTGACCTGAAAAATTTTTCAGATCCGTTCCGTGTGATCAAGGGCTATGCCGAAGCAAAACGCCTCTTAAAACGCTATCAGCCGGATGTTGTATTTTCAAAAGGCGGATTTGTAGCTGTTCCGGTTGTACTGGCCGCGAAACACTATAAAATCCCCACCATTATCCATGAATCTGATATGACGCCGGGACTGGCAAATAAGATCTGCATCCCCTCTGCCGCAAGGGTCTGCTGCAATTTTCCCGAAACCATAAAATATCTTCCCGCCGACAAGGCAGTTCTCACCGGCTCTCCCATCCGCGCAGAGCTTTTAAAGGGAGAACGGGCTTCCGGGCTGGCTTATGCGCACTTAAAAGAGGGAAAACCGGTCCTGCTGATCATAGGAGGCAGTCTTGGATCTGTAGCTGTCAATACCGCTGTGCGCCGTATACTGCCCCGTCTTCTGCCCTCTTTCCAGATCATACATATCTGCGGTAAGGGCAATTTGGACGAATCACTCATCGGCACCGAGGGATATGTGCAGTATGAGTATGTAGACGCCCCGTTAAAGCACCTCTTTGCAGCGGCAGATATCGTTATTTCCAGAGCCGGAGCCAACTCCATCTGCGAGCTTTTAGCTCTGCGCAAGCCCAATCTGCTGATCCCGCTGTCCGCAGCTGCCAGCCGGGGCGATCAGATCTTAAATGCAAATTCCTTTGCAAAACAGGGCTTCAGCAAGGTTTTAGAGGAGGAAGCCATCACAGATGATAGTCTCTGTGAAGCAGTAACTGAGCTTTATGCCAATCGTTCCTCCTATATCAGCGCCATGGAAACAAGTAAATTAAACCATGCAGTGGAAACCATCATGACGCTGATCAATGAATGTTCCGTAGGGAAATAATCGCTTCTACGGCCACATTTCATTTCTGAGAAGAATTTCCATATGTTTTCTGATACGGCTCACTCTGGAGTAACAGGCCTTTTCTGAAATATTCAGGATCTGGCATACCTCCTCTGTGGGCCTTCCCTGTATCAGTTTTAAATTTGCCACCTTCTGCCAGTTATCAGGCATATTCTCAATGGCATCCAGTATGGCGATACATCGCTCTTTACTGGCTACATAATCCGGAATACTCTGTTTTCTATTCTGTATCCTGAAGTCTTCCATTATAAAATTATCATTATCTACATCCTCACAGGTTCTGTTTCCAAGCCTTCTGCGGTAATCCACACAGCGGCTTTTCACAATCCGGCCAAGAAGTATCCTCTTGCCCGTTTCTGTCTGCTCCAGAGAATAATCATACTGGGCATAGGAAACAAATGTATCCTGAACGATGTCGTCTATATAATCTACAGGAATATTATATCCATAAGCAAGCCTGCGGACGGTACCTTCATACTCCAGATACATCTGCTCAAACCGCTTTCTGGCTTTTTCATCCATCTTCTTAATCATTCCTGCTTTTGAAAACTGCCTTTTATTTTTTCTGCCAGCCCTGTAAGCTCATCTCCGGAAGCAGCTCCGGGTGTCCAGCTGACTATATTGGGTCCCCCCTCATAGCGGGGGATCACATGCATATGAAAATGCATCACGGTCTGTCCGGCTGCCTCTCCATTATTCTGAACCAGGTTAAAACCTGTGCAGCCTAATCCCTTTTTCATCGCTGCGCCGACCTTTGCTCCTATAGTAAGCACTTTCGCAGCTGTTTTCTCATCCAGTGCGCATACATCCGCAAAATGATTCTTGGGCAGAATCAGGGCATGGCCTTTCGTTGCCGGTCCCAGATCCAGAATAACCCGAAACATATCATCTTCATATACCGTTGCGGACGGTATCTCTCCGTTTGCAATTTTGCAGAAAATACACTTATCGTCTGTCATTTTGATACTCCTCCCTCCTGCGGCCTCAGCCGCTTTTTATACCATACGATAAAAGCATATCCGGAATGATTATCCATTTTCAATGTCGTTTACAATCATTTCCAGATATGCTTAATATTAACATAATTTTAATGTCTTGTTAAGTGGGTTGCATTCCCAATATGGAAAATTCTCCCCATCCCCTGTAAAAATCGTCCGATTTAGGAAGAATTATGTAAATTTTTCACAGTACAAATTTACTGTCATTTGGATTGCCTCTGCTCTGGTTACAATTCGGTTCATATCCTGACAGGTATCTTTGATCCATCCCAGTTTTCTTGCCTCCCGAATGCATTCCAAGCTTCCAATGCTTCTCTGCTGTTTGGGGCGGAGTGCCCTGACAGTAAAGCTTATGAGTTCTCCCAGTGTCAGCGGATCATCTGGACGGAAGCGATCATCCGGCGTAGTCTCTGGATCAATAAGGTTTTCATCCCAAGCCGCCTGAATCTGCTCCGCATCATACTCATAACGGCTTAAGTCACAGTACTCACCCTGCCAGGGGCGTCTGAGCATTGGTTTCACTGCTTTCAGGAACAGAAATACAAACTGCGCCCGTGGCATTTCCTCCAAAGGGTGGAGATATCGCACGCAGGGGTCTAAAAGACCGTATTTCATCGCTTGCTTAAGCATTTCCACATCCTTTTTAGGCAGGCTGCGGCAGTCCTCATAGGGAAGCTCCGGCAGATCCATGCTCAGATTGGGACGCTCCTCGATCTTGCTGCTTTCTGCCTGTCCCTGAGGACGCAGCGACAGATCCGGTTCCCAGCCACAAAAAACGGTATGGTTCATATGGCTGCACAGCGGTTCAATTCTCAGGCGCTGTATCTCCTTTACCATCATATCTGCCAGAAGGGCTCCGCCGTAATCATTTACATGAGTGGTATCATTAAAATAATTCTGGCACATCTTTGGCCCCATGGAACAAAATACATCAAAAGTCAGGCTGTGAAGGTCAATCACGGGGACGTTCATCTCCTGCCCCACACGGCGGATACTGTCTGCATGAGCTTCCAGCAGATCATACCAGCCCTTTTCGTCCCGAACCGGAATCCGGCTCATAGGAGTAACAAGCACTGGTACAGCGCCCAGTCTCCTGGTTTCCATTACATAACAACGAACATTGGAAGCAAACTGGTCATAGGGTTTTAAATTCCTGCGCTTCTGGTCATTGTGCCCAAAACCGAAGAGAAATACATCTCCCGGACGGATATTTGCTTTTACCAGCTCCCAGTGGCCGTCCTGTCTAAAGCAGTTAGTCGTCAGGCCGCTGTGTGCCTGATTGCACACTGCCATCCCATCCAGATACTGCAAAAGATTATGGCCCCAGCTTCCTCCGTTTGTAAGAGGATTATAGGGGTAGCGTCCCTCATAGTCCCGTACCGTAGAATCGCCGCCGATAAAAAGAGCCGGAACCTGCTCTCCGGTTCCATCACAGGATTCCACGCAGACCCGGCTGAGTCTTGCTCCTTTTCCCATGATGCTGATTCCGATCATAAAATCTGTTACCGGTTCATCCTTACGCACTACAGGACGGTATGGATAAACAGCATAATAAAAAGTTTTACTATATGCCGTGTTTGCCGGAATAGAAATATCACGATCCACGATATTTCTCCGTCCTGCGGATAAGGTAAGCCCTGACAGGCCATCCTTCCCTCCGCATATCTCTACCGTAACCTTATACCGGCCCACATGCTCTGTATGTACGCCAAAACGCAGAGGGTACGATTCGCTGCTGATCTCTACCCCTTCCGGGCAGTCTCTGCGCGTTACCCGCTCTTCCTCCCTTCCTTTTCCTCCGGGAATCCATCCGGCTGTGCCGGTATAAAAATCTTCCCCGGCACAATCCTCCCGTTCTGGCAGGAAGCCGGCTCCGGCCTCTTGCGTATAGAGTTCTGAGGCCCAGAGCCTTTTTAATGTTCCATTTTCCGTAGCATTTTCAAAGCATTGATCTGTAAATCTGTACTCTGCCATCTCTTTTACCTGCACTTCTTTTATGATTCTATTTCTATCATGCAGCTGCCGCAGGGCTCCAGATCCACTTCCTTTGCGGCACCGCCCAGAGTAATCTTCAGATGCTGGGGCCGGTCGGAATTATTGACAGCCACTGCCTTTCCTGAACAGGGGAAATACGCAGCTTCACAGTATATGTTATCTCCCAGCTGCGCCTTTGCCTCTTCCTTTCCCGCTGCCTTTAAGAGCAGCTCCAAAAGAAAACGGCTGTTTTCAGAGCTGTATGTAAAATGTGACAGGTAAATGCCGCAGCCCTTTCCATAGGGGTGATAGGTCAGCTTGGGGGTGTGTACCTCTTCTCCAATGGGGCTGTAGGCCACATCCTCCGCCAACACCTGTACATTAAAATCTGTAAGATAAATACCTTCCGTTCCTTTCAGGCTTCCTGCAATCGAATCAAGCTCTTTTTCGCTGAATACACTGTCATCTCCAAAGAATCCCTCTGCCTTTTTATAAGAAATCCGCCCATGACAGCACCGTTCGCCCGTATCCTGGTCTACGCCCAGCACATCTGCCAGACGGAAATTCGTCATATATCCCTTTGTCATAGAAGGCTGATATACGCCCAGAATACAGCCTCCCTCCTCTGCATAGCTTCTGAGCTTTTCCAGCACCCGGCTGTCATTCCACTGCTCTCCGCCGCTCCATGCGCTGCCTGCAAAGCCTGCATTAATAATTACATCATAATCAGGAAGCTCCTGCTCCCTTATATCTTCAAAATCAATGTAATCCACCTTTACCGGCCAGCCGGACAATGCCTCATTGATATGGATCAGATCATTCTGCCAGGTCTCATGGAAATGGCCGGAAAGTGTCCAGGAGCGTGTTTTTCCCCAGGCAGTCAGCACACCCACATGAAGGGGCAGAAGCTGAGGCTCTCCCTCCTCATGAAGAGCCTTTATAGCTCTGAATTCATCTGCAGTCCGGCTGATATATTCCACAAAATCAGGATAATCCTCTAACAGATGAAGGTATCCGCCCAAACCGATCCGGTCAATTTTTGCCCGAAGCATGGCTCTTCTTGCAGCAATCCAGTATTTTTCAGCATCTCTTTTGGGATCTCCGTCTCCGGAAAAGGTAGGCGCTCCTCCAAGACCTACAGGGAACAGATACGGATGGAGGCGGACCTCATGAACCGGGGCATCCACACCTGCACACAGGCGTACTTCATAGCCGGAAAAGATACATTTGATGATACCGTCAAATCCAAATTCTGTAAATGTCGGGAAATAAGGCTCCAGTCCCACCCAGCTGTCATCATAAAATACATAGGCCTTTTTTCCATAGGAATGAACCAGATCTACCAGCTGCTTTCCAAAAGAAATCACAAAACGGTTGGTGAATTTCATATAATCCAGCTGCTTTTTGCCGGGAGCCATATGAGTCGCGTGAAGGCGCCCCTGATTGATAAAGTCCTCCGAGGTCAGGCCATAGCCGTATTCCTTCTCAAACTCCTTCAAAGCCCTGGGGCTTACAGTGAAGTCATAGGAACCCCAGTCTGTGAAATGGTTTCTGTGACGCTCATCCTCTCCCCAGATCCAAACGAAGTTATAGAAAAGAGAGGTAAAACGTACCACCGTGGTATCCGGATTTTCCCCGCACCAGTTTTTCAGCCAGGAAAGCAGATATTCCTGCGTATCCGGGTAACGGGGATCAACGGGCATCAGATGCTCCTTATCCCAGTGATTTGTAACATGGTTATACATATTGATCTCTTCCCAGATCCGATATGCCAGGAAATTCACCGTATAATCGTGATATGCCCTGATTCCTGCAACGGTCACAGTGCCCTGCGCCTCATCAAAGATCCACTGCTCTCTGGGAACCTCTGCATTGTCCGTGCGGTCAAACACCTGCCAGAATTCCAGAGAATCCTCTGAACCATTTACAAGAAACTGCTCCTTAAAATAGCCGTCCAGAAGGCCGATTATTACTGTATCTGCTTTTGCAGTTTTGGGAGCAGACATGAGAAATGTCTGCTGCAGACGGTCCATATGGGCTCTGGCCCATTCATTGTGGTCCCGGATGATGCAGATCGTAGAATAGATCCCATAGCCTGCATTTACGATTTCATCTGAAAGCCTGGTTCCGTCTGAATCACGGATCACATCTGCCCCCCATTGATCTGCCAGCTCCAGTGTCAAAGCCTCGCAGCCTGCCTCTCCCGGAAGTGTAAAGCTGCCCTTTGTATACGGATATTTTGTATGTTCCATTTTCTCTGCCTGCCCTTTGGCACTCTCCCTCCTACAGCGCTCCGTCGCCTGTAAATTTTTCATAATTAAGAACCGTACTGAAGAATGCCAGCGCCATTCCCTGGCCCCATCCCTGAATCCAGCGTTTGGAAATGCTCCGGTAGCCCTCTCTGTCCTTCATCACTGCTGTTCCGCCGGATACATTCATTACCTTTCCATCCTCAGAAATATTTTCCAAAATTCCTGTGATGGCTTTGTTAATATATTTAATATGAAGAGGATTTCCCTTTAACACCATAGCTGCTGCGATTCCGGCAGAGGCAGAAACCTCCTCATAGGACTCCGGATCATCCAGAATGGTTCTCCAAAGCCCCTGTTCTGTCTGCAGCGTCTTTAAAACAGCCAGCTGTTCATTTAAACTTCCTACTATTTCCAGATACTTTGGATAGAGATAGCACTGAGGAAGGATATGAGCCACCTGAGACATAGTAAAAGCAGCCCAGCAGTTGGCTCTTCCCCAGTAAAATCCGCTCATGTGATCCTTTGCAATATTGTCATATCCATGATACCAGAGGCCGGTATGCTCATTCTGCAGATACTGGATATGCCAGTACCACTGGTTTAGAGCGTCATCCACCAGCTCCGGCCGTTCAAACATAACGCCTGCCCGCAGCATAAAAAATGCAGCCATAAACAGGGTATCTGCCCAGCACTGCTCCGGAAAATCATTGTTTGCTGATACAGTGTGCTGAAGGACATGATCCCCAAAGCGCAGAGCACGATTTGTGAGGTAATCCAGTTTATCATCTATGATTTTTTTATAGACCTCATCCCCAGTCTCCTTATAGAGCGTCAGAAGCACATGGCCCATGGCGCAGGTATTTACCGTAAAGTCCGGAAGCCCCAGGCTAATCAGCTCATCTACCCTCTCTTTTACCATATCAAGGTACTTCTTATTTCCTGTCGCTTCATAGGCCTCAGCCATTCCATAATAGGCCACACCGCAGGGCCAGTCCCAGGTCATATCCATGTTCATGGTGCGCTCTGCCACTTTATCCACAGCTGCCTCAAGCTGAGCCTTATCGTAGTTCAGTTTCATTTTCCTTTCCTTTCTGTACCGGGCAATTTTGTGTCTATACCTCGGTTTTTGTCCATTTTAATACGGTATTTTCTCTTTTTCTATCACTATATTGCTCTTTTATCATCCCTTTAGTCCAGATGTGCTGATTCCCTCTACCAGATATCTCTGGAAGAAAATAAAAATCAGAACGGAAGGAAGGATAGAAAGAGAGGCCATAGCAAACATGGCACCATAGTCGGAGGATGAGCCGGGATCGCAGAACAGTTTTAACGCCAGACTCACCGGATACTTGGCTGACTTATTTACATAAAGCAGTGCGGAAAGGAAATCATCCCATCTCCACATAAAGGAGAAGATCCCGGCTGTAACAAGAGCCGGTTTAATCAGAGGCAGGATGATCTTTGTAAAAATAGATACATAGGAACAGCCGTCAATCTTTGCGGCCTCATCCAGATCTCTTGGGATTCCTGAAATAAAGTTAGAAATCAGGTATACGAAAAAGCCCTGGATAGCAAAGAAATAAGGAACGATCAGCGGCATATAGCTGCCAACCCAGTTAAGCTTCTGATACCACAGATACTGAGGGATCATAAGGACCTGGGCCGGAAGCATCATAGATAAAAGCATGGCGGAAAACAGAAGCTTTTTCCCCTTAAACTTAAATCTGGCAAATCCATAAGCAACGATGGCAGAAGAGATCACCGTTCCAATGGTAGCTACTACTGAAATAAACAGGGAATTTTTAAAAAATGTGGCGAATGTTACCTTCGCAAAGCCTTTCCAGCCATTTATATAATTTTCAAAGGTAAAGGTTTCCGGAATCAGGCTTCCTGCTGTCTGAAAAATGGTATTTGTTGGTTTAAAGGAGCTCATTACCATCCAGATCAGAGGATAAATCATAACCAGACCAACGGCAAATACCAGTATATGATAGATAACCGCTTTGACTGCTCTTTTCTCTTTCATTGCTTAACCCTCCTCATATACCCAGAATTTTTTGGTTGCAAACAGCAGCAGTGTAATAGCTCCGATAATAGCAAGCATTACCCAGGCTAAAGCAGCACCGTAGCCGGTATTGTAAAACTCAAAGGACTGCTGATACATATAAACGGTGTAAAACAGCGTGGAATTCATGGGCTTTCCCTGAGTGATAATGTAGCTCTGAGTAAATGCCAGAAATCCATTGATCATCTGCATTACCAGATTAAAGAAAATGGTAGGAGTAAGAAGAGGAAGGGTAATTCTGAAAAACTTCTGGATCCCATTGGCTCCATCTACCTCTGCCGCCTCATAAAGCTCCTTTGAAATCTGCTTTAACGCAGATAAAAAAATCAGCATGGACGATCCGAACTGCCATACAGCCAAAAGGATCAAAACCCAGATGGCGGTTTTTGTATTTCCCAGCCATGCAAATGTGGTTTCAATTCCTACAGCCCCCAGCAGGCGGTTAACTACGCCATCCGTAGCAAACATTCTCTTCCACAAAATCGCCACAGCTACAGAACCGCCGATAATAGATGGAAGGTAGTAGGCTGCGCGGTAAAAACCGCTCATCTTTGAATTTTTTAACAGCAGCATTGCTACGATCAGTGCAAAGACCAGTCTTAAAGGCACAGATACCAGTGCAAAATAAAAGGTAACGCCGATTGCTTTATAAAAGGTCTCATCCTGAAACATCTTCACGAAATTATCCAGTCCTGTGAATACAGGCGGAGAAAGAATATCATATTTGCAGAATGAATAGTAAAGGGATATTCCCATTGGTACGATCATAAACAGCAAAAATCCAATGGTAAATGGAAGGGTGAAAATAATACCTGCCGTACTTTCTTTGCTTAAGGCTTTTTTGAATGGATTCATCCTATTTCCTCCTCTAAAAGCTTCTGCCTGCATACGTTTATAACCGCAGCAGGCAGAACCCTAAGAAACCTGTTTTATTTCTGTTTCTGAAAATGAAATTTATTATTTGGAAGCCATGATCTCATTTCCCTTAGTAAACAGCTCCTGTGCTGCCTCCTCTGATGTCATCTGGCCATATGCCACCTTCTCCTCTAACTGCAGCAAAAGCTCTGTAACCTCGCTGGAGCCGTTTGGCATTGGAGGATCAATCTGTGAAGAAGCAGGTGATACAACCTCATTGATAAATTTAATACTGTTCTGGATCGAAGCATCAAGGCTTGGAGACAGTTCAGCAGCTACCTTCTCAGACAGCGGCACTCCGCGTTCTGCTAAAAGAATATTGTTTGCATCCATACTGTTGGTCCAGTAGTCGATAATCTTTACTGCTTCCTCCGGATTTGCTGCATTGGCAGATACAGAGAAAAACTGAGCAGGCTTCAGGAAATCCGATTTAGCCGGATCAGCAGAAGGCCAGGTAGTAATGCCGATTTCAGGCATATCCTCCGGCTTGCAGTTCTCATATGCTCCAATCTGATTAGACCAGCAGAATACACACCAGGATCTGGAATCTTCACTTGCACCATATACGAAAGGATCCTGTTCTACAGAGCCTGGAGTAATCTCAGCGTAGATACTCGGATCTACATGCCAGCCTTCCTTTACGCCATCCTCAAATACCTTAAAAATGGGAACAAATTCATCTGCGCTTTCCACATTTAATTTGCCTTCACCATACATAGAATGACCGTTTGCACGAATCATGTACTGGACGATTTCCTGCGTTACGCCGTATGCCATATTGGTACGGTAGCCTGTTTTTTCCTTAACAGTCTTGCAGACCTCAATAAACTCATCCAGAGTCATATTATCCTTGATCGTAACACCTGCCGCATCTGTTACTGCCTTGTTGTACAACAGGGCAGGTGCGTTAATGCCAATGGGTACGGCATAAAGCTTTCCGTCTACCTTACCGGAATTTAAAACATCTGCATTCGCATCATCCAGGTTCAGAGTACCATCTTCCACATAAGGAGTCAGGTCTAAAAGCAGGTTATTCTTTGCATACTGATCCAGATATGCATAATCCATCTGAACTACATCCGGAAGGGAATTTCCTGCAGACGCAGTTGCCAGTTTATTCCAGTAATCACCCCACTCAGAAAACTGTCCGTCCAGTGTAACTCCTGGATTCAGCTCTGTATATTTATCTAATGCTGCCTGCGTTCTCTCATTGCGGACCTGATTGCCCCACCATGCAACAGTCAGGCTCTTTTCACCACCCTCCGCTGCTTCAGAACCGGCTGCCTCTGTCTTGGCTGCCCCATCAGCCGAAGCCTCTTCTTTCGCTCCTCCTGAACACCCAGTCAGACTCATTGCGGCCATCAGACCTGCCATCACCAGTGCAATGTTTCGTTTTTTCATAAGACATACCCTCCTGTTTTATTGTGCATCCGCTGTCTGCACCTTTAAGCTTCGTTTCAACTGCTGATTTTATTATACTCCTCCCTTTTCCGATTCCGTGATAGGTAAAACCGATATTCGTGTTCAAAAAACAGACCTGTTTTCTGTATTGATTGCATAACTTCTGATTTATATGTATACTAAATCCTGTTACAGAATTACACATCTTTTACAGGAAAGGCATCCCTTATGAGCTATGGTTCCCACGGTTTTATATCCTTTGCAGCCCGTTCAATCCGGTATCGATTAAACAATCTTCCTTTATTTCAGAAGATACTTTTTATTGTGTTAAATAATGTATTTCTCATTATGGTTCTCTCACTCTTCGGTCTTCGCCTGTACACAGGGGCCTACAATGAACTCCTTTATAAGACCACAGCCGGCAATCTGACCCACTCAGCCTATACGATTTCTGACAGCCTAAAAAGTATTGAAAACGTATCCTCTACCATCCTTGCTGCTCCAGAAATCCAGGTTTCTCTCTCTGCTGTTGCGGAGCTCAATGACCGGGCCGCCTGGACAAACGCAAACCGGGTCATCAACAATTCTCTTCAGACCTATCATTCCTCTGTAAAAGACAACGGCGCATCTTTTCTGATGATCCAAAATGAACATTTCCACAATTCTACTTATACTATGTGGAAAAGCAAGCTTTCCGAAGAGCGCCTTCAGGAAGCTATCAAGGCGGCCGAACAAAAAAAGGGCGCTGTGGTCTGGATCCCCGCTGATCCCGGAAGCAATGCCCTTCTCATGAGCCGCGAAATCCGGAAGGTAGATAATCTTTCTCTGAAGCATCTGGGAACTCTGGTGGTTTATGTGGATTTAAATAATATTATCCGCAAGGCAAACGCTGCTGCGACTCAATACTCCGACAGCCAGTATATTCTTTGCAGCAAAGACCAGAAAATCTATGTGCCGGAAGAATTTTCTGATCCTCTTGTAGATAAAATCATTTCTTCCTCTTCAGAAAAATACCAGACCCTAAAACTGGATTCTCATACCTACTTTACAGTGCATAACACGATTCCCGGTTACGGACTGGAATACTACAGCCTGATTTCCTATGATAAAATCATACATACCCTTCACACCTCTGTGGCATTTATTCTCTTCATCCTGTTTGCAGGCGTTGTCCTGATTGTTTTCATTTCCTATTGCCTGATCCGCTCTATTTTAAAACATTTTAAAATTCTGCTGAAAAAAATGGACAAATTCAGCCGGGATGAGGCAGCGCTTTTAAGTACAAAATACGATTGCGAATACGCCTACCGCAAGGATGAAATCGGGCGGCTCCATCAGGGTTTTGAACGTATGACCACCCGAATCCAAAATCTGGTAAATACAAATTATGTTAATGAAATCCTTGCAAGAGAGGCACAGATTAAAGCCTTAGAATCCCAGATTAACCCCCATTTTCTCTACAATACGCTGGAATCCATCAACTGGCGGGCAAAGGCGGTCAACAATCGGGAGATCTCTCTTATGACAGAATCCCTTGGCTCTCTTCTGAGAGCTACTTTAAGCAACAAAAAATCTCTTGTTACACTGTCCTATGAGCTTAATCTGATTCTGTCCTATATCACGATCCAGCAGATCCGTTTTGAGGAGCGTCTGGACTACCGGGAACAGGTTCCCGATGGACTGAAAAATGCCTTGATTCCTCCCCTTACGCTGCAGCCTCTGGTAGAAAACGCCATACATTATGCCTTAGAAGAAATGACTGAAACCTGCTATATTACCATTTTAGCTGCAGAAACAGATAAAACAGGAAAAAACGGGAAGCGCTGTATCCGCATCTCTGTAACGAACAGCGGCTCAAGCTTTGATGAAGATCTTCTGGAATTGCTTAAACAGCATAAAAAGCAGCCCAGCCGTTCCGGAATTGGTCTTTTAAATATTGACAAACGTATTAAACTGTTATTTGGTGAAGACTATGGTTTGTCCCTGTTTAATCAGGAAGACTGCGCCGTAGCATCCATTACTATTCCATATCGCACGGAGGAAGCTGTCTCATGTTAAAACTTATTATTGCTGATGATGAACGCATCATACGTGAAACCATTTCCACAATTATCAACTGGAAGCAATATGATATTGAACTGGTAGGCCTTTGCAAAAATGGTCTGGAAGCCTATGATACGATCCTTGATGAAACGCCGGATATTGTACTGACTGATATAAGAATGCCGGGAATGGACGGTCTGGAGCTGATCCGGAGGATCTCCGAAACAGATTTGAACACACAGTTTATCATTCTCTCCGGCTATGGAGAGTTTGAATATGCGAAAATGGCCATGAAATATGGAGTCCGCCATTATCTGCTTAAGCCCTGCAGTGAAGTGCAGATTCTTGAAAGCATACAGGAAATTGCTCAGGACTGTTACCGAAAAAGCAGTCTGGAACGCTCCTATCCCGCTATGAGCAGTATAAGACACAATGTTATTTTTACAATCCTTAACAATGCCATCTGCCAAAACCGTCCTTATGATGAAATTATGCGCGCCTATGATCCGTATATGGATTTTTATTTTTCATCCTATCATCTTTTCTATATTTATTTTCTGGAGCAGAAGGATCTGGAAGAATTTTTACAGCAGCTTAAACCCTATGCCGACAGCCATTTTCCCGAAGTTACCATACATGGCATCTACGTCAACTGTACGCTGTTGCTGTTTTTTAAGGAATTTGCAGGAAATTATCAGGATCTGTCCCAATTTTTTTCCAGCATAAAATTCCCCGGACGCAGCCCTTCCCTTGAAACAGAGGATTTGTCCTTTAAAAATCTTCAGACTCTTCTGGAAACTGTTTTAGATAAAGTAAAACGTTTCAGTATGATCTACTATATCAATGACTTCCGCATCTTATCCAGCTGCAACTACAGCTTCATTATGGAAGAAGCGGAAAAACAGCTGTCAGAGGCTTTGCAAACTGGACGAACAGAGTCTGCCGACAGTCTGATTAACTTGCTTTCAGAAGTAACTGATCTGTCATTTCTCAAGCAGCTTTCCAATTCCCTGTTGCTGAAAATCACAGCTTCTGACAACCGTCTTTCCACCATTGATCTGACGGAATGGCTTTTAAATGTAAACAGAGAACGGAATTTAGAGCAGCTTAAGCTTACCCTTGCAGAAAAGCTGAGAAAGCTTTTATCGGCTAAGCCTCAGACTTCCTCCATCAGCGCCATGACCCAGCAGATCTGCGACTATGTAAACGAACACCTCTCTGATCCCAACCTGACCCTAAAGCGGATTGCAGAGCAGCATCTGTTTATGAACACAGACTATGTCAGTAAAAAATTTCAAAAGGAAACTGGCACCCGTTTTTCCAGCTATCTCACCGATGTCCGAATCGAACGGGCCAAACAGCTGCTTGTCTCTGCCGAAAGCGATAAGATTCAGACCATAGCAGAGCAGGTGGGCTGCGGAAACAGTCCGCAGTATTTTTCTCAGCTGTTTAAGAAAAAAACCGGCATGACCCCCAGTTCCTATATAGCCCGCCTTCACGGTGAAGGGTGAGATTTTTTATACTGCATAGGAGTCTGAGCGGTAGCCTTGCGGAATACCCGTTCAAAATAGGGAAGGCTTCCAAATCCTGTTTCCATTGCTATCTCTGTCATAGTCAATGACGTCTCCCTGAGCAGAATCTGGGCCTTTTTAATGCGGCAGATATTTTGATATTCATTGACTGTAAAACCTGTAACTGTTCGGAAAATCCGGGTCAAATAGGAACGGCTGATAAAAAAATGGGCTGCCAGATCATCTAGGCAGAGTTTTCCTGCGGAATGATTCTGCAGATAAATCGCAATTTCATGAACCTTCTGATACATTCCCGTATGAACTATATTGGTCTGTCCTGGCTCCTTCCATCCTTCCGCCTCTGCCCTGCTTCTGGTTCGTATCAGAAGCAGAAGCAGCTGGGCCGTATACAGCCGCACCATCCCCTCCGCCGTTCTCTTTTCCGTATCTGACCATCCGGGTGCACTTTGGGACATACTCATTTCTTTTTTTATCTTTTCCAGCTGCTCCAGCACCTGTTTCCATTCGCCGTCCGAAAAACAGGTAATTCCCCGATACTGCTCTCCAAACTCCAAAAGTCCCCGGAAACCGCAAAGTTTCAAAAGGCAGCTTAAAGCTTCTCCCTCTAGCTGCAAAAGAAACCGGTGATGACTTTTTCCGTTTCCTGCCGGGCAGGTTTTGTGAATCTGGTTTTGATCGACCAGAATCGCCATCTGCTCCTTCATGTGATAGGTATCCTGCTCTACAAAGTAAAACCGCTCTCCTTCTAAAAGGAAATACAGCTCCAGACTCTGGTGAAAGTGACGGCTTACCATGGAAAAACTGTGCCTGCGCACTGCTTCTTCTGCAAAAATACCGGAAATCTCCTCCTGAAATAAAATTTCCGGTTCCTCTCCCAACTGTTCGGAGGTGAGATAGATCGTATCCTTTTCTGTATTTTCTCCCATCTTCTGACCTGCCTACTTTATTTTTCTGCTATTATACTGCAAGTTCTTCCGATTTTCTACGCTTTTTGTAGCCGATTAGATAATAACATTAAAAAATCATCTGATTTTATTAGCATTCACCACATCCATTGAGTAAAATATAAATCAGCAAATACTTATAAACGTTCGTACAACGATTTTTAGGAGGGTAAGATCATGAACTACAGCAATAACAAAGTATCGGATATTCAAATTGCCTATATCGGAGGCGGTTCCAGAGGCTGGGCCTGGACCTTTATGACGGATCTGGCTCTGGACGATCAGATCAGCGGAACCATCAGACTTTATGACATTGACCGTCAGGCAGCGGAAAACAACGCAGTGATCGGAAATCACCTTATGAGCCGGGAGGACGCAAAGGGTGACTGGAAATTTGAAGTAAAGGACAGCTTACAGGATGTTCTGACAGGCTGTGACTTTGCCGTTATCTCCATCCTTCCAGGTACCTTTGATGAAATGGCGTCCGATGTTCATCTTCCCGAACGCCTCGGCATCTATCAGTCTGTAGGCGATACCGCAGGCCCCGGAGGCATGATCCGTGCCCTGCGCACCATTCCCATGTTTGTTGAAATCGCAGAAGCCATCCGGGATTATGCGCCGGACTGCTGGGTTATCAACTACACCAACCCTATGTCCCTGTGCGTAAAAACTCTTTACCACGTATTCCCGGAGATCAAGGCCTTTGGCTGCTGCCATGAGGTATTCGGTACACAGAAGGTATTAAAGGGAATCTATGAAGCAGAAACAGGAAATACCATTGAAGACTGGCATGACGTTCATGTAAATGTAGTGGGAATCAATCACTTCACCTGGTTTACGGAAGCAAATTATAAGGGCGTTGATCTTTTCCCCGTATACAAAAACTACATTTCCAAACACTTTGAAGATGGCTATGAACTTGAAGGTGAAAACTGGATGAATTCTTCTTTCAAATGCGCTCACCGGGTAAAAATGGATCTCTTTAACCGTTTCGGTCTCATTGCTGCCGCAGGCGACCGCCATCTGGCTGAATTTATGCCCGGAAACGAATACCTGAATGATCCAGAAACCGTACATTCCTGGAAATTCGGCCTGACTACCGTGGACTGGAGAAAGAACGATTTACAGAAGCGCCTGGAGAGAAGCCACAGACTGGCAAATGCTGAGGAAGAAGTAACTTTAGAGCCTACAGGTGAGGAGGGCATCCTCTTAATCAAAGCCCTTTGCGGTCTGGATCGTTTTGTAAGCAATGTAAACATCCCCAATGCCGCCCTTCAGATTCCAAACCTGCCCGCAGATGCCCTGGTAGAAACGAATGCACTCTTTGACCGCGACAGCATTCATCCGGTTGCCGCAGGTGCACTTTCTGAAGACGTGAAAGCTCTGATCATGCCTCATGTAGAAAACCATGAGCGCATCTTAAAGGCTGCCCTTACCTGTGACGAAGAACTGGTAGTAACCGCCTTTATGAACGATCCGATCGTAAAGGGCAAAAATCCTTCCGAACAGGAAATCCGGGAACTGGTTCACGATATGCTTGTAAATACAAAAGCTTACCTGCCGGAGGGTTGGAAGCTGTAAAAACAGGCTTATTTCCACACAAACCGCAGATCCGCAATCCGTACCTCATCTCCCGGATTCAGTTCTGCGGTTTCATTGGCCGCCAGCAAAACACCTGATACGGTAGTTCCGTTCGTAGAGTTTAAATCAGTGACTGTAATTCTGCCTTCTGTACGGTCAAGGCGGAGATGAAACCGGCTGACTGTTTTATAATCGAGAACATAATCTGCCAGTTCTTTATGCTTCCCAATAACAAAGGGATAATAGGGAATTTCTATGGAGGATATTTCCGGATGGAGGGCTGTAAGGCAGTGACACTCTTCTGCTTCCGGATGGACGGACAAAACCGTAGTCTGGAAATCCTCCGGAGGCGGGGAAGCTATTGAAGCAGCGTTTGTTCTTAAAGAAGACTCTGTACTGCTGTTTTCTATTTCTTCCTCTGCCCCCTCCTCATCTTCATACAGAATACGCCAGGGATCCTCTTCATCCCTGGTATTTTTTTTCTGTTTCTCTGTATCCGCCGGTTTCTTTTCTCTTCTTTCCCAGAAAATGACTGCCAAAATCGTAAAAACCTCTGCCGCAGCTGCGCCTATGACCAGATAAAAGCTGAGATTTAAAAGTGTTTCTATTCCTCTCAGAAACCAGATTCCCAGAGAGATCAGGCTGAACATGCCTGCTGTGGCTGCCATACGTTTTAAAAGCTGTTTTCCAATATTTTTTTCAGACTGCCTTTTCTTTTCGCATAATTCAGTCTGTCCGGCAGCCTCCTGCGGTAAATCCGTGGAAGTTTGCCGCGGCAAAGCTGTTTTATTCGATCTTCCTTCTGCTTTTTGCAATGCTCCCGAAGTATCCCGTACTTCATCCTCCCCGGTCTTTTGTATCCCCTTAATCCGTTCCGCCTTTTGACCAGCCTCCTGCGGCGGACGGCCTGTTTTCTCCTCAGCCACAATCTTTACCAGATCTTCAATCCCATAATTTTCCTTTAAGCTCTCCTGATACAAACCATAAGCCAATACCACACAGTCCTTGTCCCTATGATCCACATGTTTTAAAAGGTATTGGAGAAAATGGCTGAGTTCTGCTGCAAAATCTCCCTTTCCTCCCGGAACTGCACAGAGCCCTATTTCAAAACGCTCTGGTTCCGCATAGATCAATTCCGGCGTTAGAAGAATCCCTCCACTCTCTAAAAGATATTTTTCCATCTCCTCCAAAGCCCGGTAAAGCTGCCAGAACAAACTTCTGACCTGCTCCCCTGTCATTGCATGAGTTTCCAATATCCGCTCCAGCGGCTGGCGGGATGTGATATCGTAACAGTAAATTTCCCTTCCTTCTTCATAACGCACTCTCATGGGAAGCAGTCCCCGGATTCTGTTCTGTTCCAGCATTCCTGCCTCCCAGGCTCCCTTTTCCCTCTGCTCCTCATCTTCTGTTTCAATGGTAAGATAGCTGCGCTTCATCTCACGGATATAGCTGATCTTCATCCTCTTCCCCCAGTTTCTCTATCAATGTAATCTTCCGCAGAAATGTTTCCGGGCGAAAGCGTCGGAGCCGGATCTCCTTTTCCCAGTTTTCTGCCCGCCCTGCCGCACGAATCCATTTCCCCTCTTCTCTCAGAGAAAGCCGGTCATCCTTCATGTGGAGCCTCAATCCTTTGTTTTTCTGAAAAAAGGCCTCTATTTCTTCTAAATCCACAGTTTTCTCATGACGTGCCTTTTCTGCCGCCTCATGAACGGTCATTGCACACGATACCTGATCATGGATTCTGCCTGCCTCTGTAATGATCGTACCAATCCCAAATAAAATCACTGCCATCACACCGGCTGCTTCCACGGTAAAGCTTCCCTTTAAATGCTTTTCCATTTTCCTGCCTCCCCTCTGTCACCAAAAAAGTAAAAACACCGCTGCCAAAAGAACAAAGGGTAAAAAAGGAAGGCGTTCCTTTCCCCGATCTGCTGCTTTATCTCCTTTCCAGATCCGACGAACCATGAGAAAGGAGCTCACAGGAAAACACAGCAGAAGACTGGCACTAAAAAGAAATACTGTCTTTATAAACCCCAGATAACATCCGGCAGCCAGAAAGAAAAAACCGTCCCCAAGACCCACGGCCTCCTGGGTAACATAGGCTAGGGAAAGAAGAAAGATCCCCACACAGGCCGCTCCCAACAGCTGCAAAACAGCATAGGCCGGAGTACAAACTGCCCTCCAGCTGCCCAAAGCACCCGATACAGCCGCAAATCTTCCTGCCTGCAAAAGAATCCCCGCGGCTCCTCCAACAATGAACGTTCCGATATGAATGGAGCCCCATTTTAAATCCTGCCAGGCCGCCAGAGCTGTGAATGTCCAGAAAGCTGTTACGATTGCTGTTTCAAACCACTGTTCCATTATTTGCTTCCCCTTCCGCAATAACTGCACTCCCCCAGATGCTCCACTTCACTTAAAGGCACTGTCTGCACATACGCACGAATCGCCCCGCACTGTCCCGTACTGTGATATCTGGTTCCCCATGGCATGATAAAAAAAGGCCCTTTTGAATCAGCTGCTTTGCAGGATGGACAGGGATAATACCGTTTCCCCTCCTGGTTGCGCAGTCCATCCATCTCACCTGCCTGCACCTGTTTTAAATCATTAAACAGATAATGACAGTTTCTGTTTCTATGATACCGTGTCGAATTACGGCCAACATAAACCATTTCCTCCATTTCGTCTTCTCCCGGCAGCAAATTTCCCTTTCGGTTTCCCTCTGCTCCGGTCCACAGACGTCTGACACTCACCGCTTCTGCCTTTATGCTGTCTATACGAAATACAGAAAATGGAAGCGGCATCCTGTATGTCATTACAATACGAACCATGTCATTTTCTATAGCTGTTCTCATAAATGAAACATCTCTGACCCATTTTTTATCTATCCGTCCCAAAACCATTGCTTCAATCCCAGCCTGAGAAGCAAATCCAAAAATATCTTTCATACCATCTGGGGCCAGCTCATCCCTGCTCTCATCCATCTGCCCCTCTCTTTCCTTTCCCAAAAGCCAGGCGCTGTATGCATACTGGCTGATCTCTTCCCCCACAGTTTCTACCGCTGCCTGAATCTGTCTCTGCCGGTCCATCATCCTCATAGGGATCAGAAGTATGACACAGAGAAACACAAACAAAGGAAATACCAGTGTCGCCTCCAGCGTCAGACTGCCGCGGATTCGATTGCCCGCATGATATTTCTTTATATGACAAGGAATCCGTTTCATCTGAAAGGCCCATGAGGATACTCTTTTTTCGGAAACTCGGATCCTTTTTAAATAGTTCTGCATATCTGTGTCTGTTCGTACTTGGAGAGGTGCGATTTTCATTGAATGATGGTTCTGACAGGTATGTTCCTGATGGATCATTGATCGTAAGGAGTAGCGTGTTATATGAAGTTGTGTTGAATTCCGAAAAAAGAGCATCCTCATGAGCCTCCTTTCCTAAAGATTATCTGTTTTATTCATCATCCAGATAGCTGCCGGAAACAGCCATCCGTATTTTTTGTCTGTCTTTCCACGGACCGCCGGAAAAAAACACAGGTTTTCCACAAAACTCCGCTTCCATTTCCACCATGCAGGTACAACCTGCCATGCAGAAATCCGGTTGTTCCGTTCTGAGTTCTGTCTGTATCACATCCATCATACGGTAAACCCGTTCTTCACTGTATCCGCCAAAAAGCATCAGCCGAAGATAGCCTTTGTGATCCAGACCATCTTCCTCTTTCTCCCCTTTCCCTATCCCATCCGGCAGACGGCCTTTGGCCCCCAGATCAAGAAGGCCCTGTAAATCCAGCTTCCACTGAGAACTGCTTTTTACAAGAGGTACCTTTCCGCCTTCCAAAAGACAGCGCACATCCGCCAGTGCCTCCCCCAGCGCCCAGACCGTCATAATGAAAAATGACAATACCGCTGCAAGCGGAGCCATCCCTGTACCTCCTGCAATCGCTATGGCAAGGGAACGGGCCTCCTCCCTTTTAACAGGATCCCTCAGAATATGAGCCAGATTCAGCCCCTGGCGCAATGCTGTCAGACGAAAGACAGAAGCCTCCAGATTCTCCCTGTCTTTCTCTTTCCCATACAGAATATACTCCAGCTGGTAAAAGGATGGCGGCTCTGGCTTAAAGGCAGAAAAATAACGGATCCCGTATTCAGACACGAGAAGGCGGTCCAAAAGAGTTTGTACGCCAAGGTTACGCTTCCCTTCTCCGACTGGATTACCTGGTGTTCTCTCCTTTGAAGGAAACCCATTCAGCTTTAAACTGCGCCCTGATACGACCGTCCCTTCCGGAAGTACCAGTTCCAAAATCCCTTTGGACGCCAGATCGCCGATCCGTTCCAGCCATCCCTCCTTTTCCTTATCCTTTACGCCAAATTCCATTCCCAGGCGCAGCACGGGATATCGTGAAAAATGACTGCGCACCGGGGCCCACAGAGCTTCTTCATCCAGCTCGTCATCTTCATCATCCGGCTCCCAGCTGTCAATATAATCCATGACATCCTCCGCTTCCCGGATAATATTTTCCAGAAAAAGGATATTTTCCCGGCTTTTTTCCCGTAAAGCCCCAATCTCCATCCGCCTCTGCCCATCCTTTTCGGTATATGTTTCATACTGGGCGAATTCCTCCCTTAAAGCCTCTCTTGATCCATCGCTCAGATCCTCTCTTGACTCAAAATCCTGCCGGCTTTCCTTCAAAGCTTCGTTTAAACGGTCCGCTCTCTTTTCATAGGCAGTTACCAGAGAAGGAAGCTTTTTTAATATTTTTATCATGCTCTCTGCCCTGCGGATCAAGCCGCTTCCATCCAGATCGTCCAGACAGCGCTTTCCCTGTTCCCAGTTCTGTCTTTGTTCTTCAAGCCTCCCGTTTATCTTTTCCAGCGCTGCCTCCACACGGATCGCTTCTCTGGTATGGCCTTCATAGCGGACAGAACAGCCATTTATCCCCTCTGCATCCTTAAACTGGCTGAGCATTTCTCTGGCTCCATTTTCATCCATGCTGTCCCAGATCATGTCTATAAGCCCAAACTTCATATAGTCCAGGATTTCCTGCTCAAAGTAGGCTCCCTGTCCCTCTGTAAGCATTACTGCATCCTTCCTGTCTGTGTCCACAAGAGTTACCGGATACCAGTTTTCCGCCTCTGCATAAGGAGCAAAAAAATCGCCGAATTCCTGTTCCAGTCTTTCCTTTTCCCCTGTTTCAAGTCCCAGGATCCGGTAATTCTCCCACAGCCCCCTGTGGTACTGCGCCATCACCGAATCCATAGAAGAATCTGCCGCCATCCGCAGATACAATCTGGCTCCCGTCTCTCTGGCCGATTCCACAACTACCAAAAGAAGCGTCATGATACTGACCAGGATCATCGTGAGAAAGACCGTCACTTCCCCCCTGTGCCTCATCAGTAAACCTCTTTGGATTTGCTGTTGATCTGTTTGAAAATGTTTTCCAGCAATGTATTGATCTGCTTCTTAAAAATGATTACAAGGCCTATAAGGACTACCAGTATCAGCACCAGCTCAATCACCCCCACGCCGGATTCATCTGCCGCAAACGCCCTAATGTCCTTTAAATTTTCTCTGTCCTTCTGTAATTCCATACACTCTTTCCTCCTTCTCGTTTATTTGATCAATCTGTTCTTTATCCAAAGGCCAGCCAGGCAGGAACAGCAATCATTACCATTACTACTGCCAGCAAAAGAAACAGGGGAATTAAAAGTCTCGTTCCGGCTTCCTCCCCCAGCCGTCTGGCCTGATGTTTGCGCTGTTCAAAGGCATCTGCCATTTCCAGGCGCAGCCGTTCTCTTAAGCTCCTGGCCCCGTTTTTCCGGCTCTGCTCCAAAAGGGCAGCCAGCTTCATATACGGCTGCAGGCCACAGCGGCTTCCAAATTCATAAAATGCCTGACCTTCAGAAACACCGCTTTTTAACTGGCTGTCCGTCAAAACCATTTCTTCATAGATATACCGCTTCTGGTGCCCCCCATGTTCCACCGACCGGCGGTAATCAACAGCGATCCGTTCCCAGGCACTGCGGATACTCATTCCTGCCCCCAGAAAAATGATAAGACGTGATAAAACCTCTGAATAGTCAAGGAGCATCTGCTGTCTGCGCCGTTCCTCCTGTTTTTTCAGATCCGCTGTTTCCTTAAGCGTTATTAAAAGCGCTCCCGCCAGACCAAGTGCCGTAAGAGAAAGGATGGGCGGAAGCCCTCCCGGAATATCATAGCTCAGCCGATTCCCTTCCTGAAACTGGGGCAGGGAAAATTCACTTTCATACCGACTGTCCTGCTCCATCTCCTTTATCTGCTGTTCCAGATCTTTTGCAGCCCTCTGAACCGGCGTCATAAGAGGCGGTTTTATCCTTACAGGAATTTCATATTCTCTGGGCCAGTTTCCATCTGTGAGCCGCACAAAAAGCACTGCCTGCTCCCCATGCTCCGGCACTCCCTCCCCATGTATCTGTCCGTCTGATCCTAAAAGATCGGGAGAGCCGGACCGCCAGCTTAAATCCACTCCATATTCCGGAAGCACTGAAATAAGCTTTAAAGGCAGCCGCACCTCTTCCAACGAAGGATTATCCCCTAAAATATACCCCGGAAGTTCCCCTATAACCTGCTCATAGACTGTCTCAGCCTCCTTCTCCGTATATTGCTCTGCCTCAAGAACCAGTTCCAGCCGCTTGGGCTCCCTGCTGTCTGCCAGCCCCCTTACTTCCAGCAGATATGTCTCTTCTTCCTGCCCTAACGGATTTCTGTTTAAAATGTATCCATCCTTTAAAACCGGAGCAAGTCCCTCTGAATACTGGGCTAAAATACCTAAAAACAGTCCTGCGGCCGCACATGCCAGCTGCTTTTTCCAGCGTGACATTGTTTCCCTTTTCCAGAAGCCTTCCCTTCTCCCACTCCATTTCTTCAATTCTTTGCCCCCTTATATCTCAATATCCAGAATCTTTCCAGACAGCATGACTGCTCCCATATAAAAAGCCAGACATAAGGTCATAATCAGTCTTCCCATCCAGGTTCCATACATAATGTCAAAAAATCCCGGAGAGGTGAAGTCAATATAGAGAATCATTCCAAAGGGAATGCCATTCATGATCTTCTGTTCAAAGATCCGTGCCGCTGTCATGGTCTGTATTTCTTCCTGAACCTGGATCTTATCCCGGATTACCCCCGCACTCTGCCGGATAATCTCTATCAGCTCCCCACCGCTTCTGCGGGCCATTGCAAATACCTGAGCAAAGTGATCCACATCCTGAATCCCGCTTCGTTCTCCAAATTCGGCAAGAAGCTGCTCCACCGGCCGGTTCATCCGAACCCCTGCTGCCAGACGCTCAAATTCTTCTGTGATCATCGCGTCTTTTCCGTACAGCGCTTCCAATTCCCGCACGCTCATAAAAAGACTGTTTTCCAGCGAATATCCTGCGCTTAAAAAAGAAGATAAAACCTGGATCGCCTCTTTAAACTGCAGCGTCAGCTGCCGCAGCCTTTTCTTTTTCAGATCCTTCTTTTTATAAATAGGATACAAAAAACCAAGGGGCATAAGGAGAACAAAGGCAAGAAAACTCCGGTAAAACACATAGGCAGTAAGACCGCAAAGCCCCAGTCCGGTCGCTGAAAGCCCCATATATTCTTTGGCAGACAAACGATAAACCCGGTAATCCTCCCCATCCGGAGCCCGGGGCTTCGGGCTGCCCCGCAGGGAAATCCTCCTGCCTGGCTGTCGTTTTCTCCCGGTTTCCACGGAAGTTTTATCCCATTTTTTCCCTTTTATCCTAACAATTTCCTGTATCTCCAAGCTTTTCCCTATTTTTAAGTTCACCCGTCTTTTCAAGCCGCCCTGTTTTTCTGTCATATCTGTACAGCTCCTCTGTTTCTATTTCTCCCATAGATATACCTCTTACCTCCACAATGGAAAGTACCTTTCTGCTTCCGTCTCCCAGCCGTCCCAGATGAACCAGAATATCCAAAGCCGAAGCGATCTGGCTTCGGACCGCCTCCAGCGGCAGTCTGGCTCCCATTAAAACCATAGTTTCCAAACGGTTGAGCATATCTCTGGCTGAATTGCTGTGGCCCGTTGAGAGAGAACCCGGATGGCCTGTGTTCATAGCCTGCAGCATATCCAGAGCCTCGGCGCCTCTTACCTCTCCTACGATGATCCGTTCCGGATTCATCCTCAGCGAAGCCCGGATTAACTGGCTGATGGTAATCTGTCCCTTTCCCTCTGTATTGGCGTCCCTTGTCTCTAAACGCACCAGATTGGGAACCTGAGAAATCTGCAGCTCTGCCGAATCTTCAATGGTAATTACCCGCTCCGTCCTTGGAATAAAGGATGACAGGGCATTTAAAAATGTCGTCTTTCCTGAATTGGTTCCCCCGCTGACAAAAATATTGTACCGGGCAGCTACCAGCCCTTCCAGAAACTGTGCCGCTTCCTCTGTAACAGCCCCAAAGCCAATCAGCTTTTCCATCGTGATCGGTTCCGGAAACTTTCGTATAGTCACCACCGGGCCGTCCAGCGCAACCGGAGGCAGCACGATATGAACGCGGGAGCCATCCTCCAGACGGGCATCTGCAATGGGCGAAGACACATTTACCACCCGGTTTACACGCCCTACGATCTGCTGGATAATATCCTCCAGCTGCTCCGGCCGTTCAAATCTCCGTTCCCACAGAGCCGTCCCGTCTTTTCTTTCAATAAAAATCTTCCCGGCTCCATTTACCATGATCTCTGTTACATTTCTGTCATCTAACAGCTCCTGTAAGATGTCCAGACGGCGAAAGCTGTCATAAAGGCTGCTCCTGAGCCACAGCCGCTCTTTAAGAGGCAGAAATAGTTCCTGCCCTTTTTCCCGGATCGCACGGTCAATCTGTTCGTAAAGCTCATCATCCTCCATGCGGCTGCATTCCTGAAGCTGTTCCATAATCTTCTGGCGCAGCTCTTCGCGGATTCCCTCCCTTGGATTTCTTTCAGTCATTTCCCCCTCCTCCCTCTAAAAGAGCCCGGACAAAATCTCCCATCTCTCCCCAGAGAAGCTGATCCATACAGTTCTCCATGCTGCTCAAAGGACGTGTCTTTGGAAGACGGAGACGGCAGATTTTTTCTTTAAGGGAAACCGCGCCTGCAGCTGACAGATACCTGTCAAATGCCTGCAGCTTGGCCCTGGATACCGGATCCTCTAAAACCGGCAGATACACCCCGTCACAGCAGTCTAACAGTGCCGCCGATCCCCTTCCCATGTGGCCCATATCCACTACCAGCCGCCTGTAACCGCTTTCCCTGGCAATACGCCTTAAAAGAAGGGCTAATTCCTCGGGCTCCATCTGATCCAGATCTTCCCCATAAGCTGCCGGCGGGATCATGTCAACCTGTCCCACAGAGCACACCATGGCCCGGAGCTTCATCCAGTTAAAGCTTCCCTGGCGGCAGAGATAAAGCACATCCGAAAAATCCTGATTCACTTCTCCTCCCAAAATAGCCTCAAATCCTGCAAATTCCTCCAGGCTGATAAAAAGTACCGATTCCGTTCTGGACAATACCTGGGCCAAGGTCAATGCAAAGGCTGTTTTTCCGCAGCGATTCACCGGAGAGTACACACCCAAAATCTGCGCACCCATTCCCGAAAGAGCCAGTGCAGGCTCCGGAGGAGCTGTACAGTAGCAGGTCATGACCTCCCGCAAAATCCCTTCTCCCGACTGAAACCGATAAATAGAGGGTTCCTCCTTCCCTATGGAAAACTCTCCGCCGCAGAGCACCATTTTTAAACCTGCTTTCACTTCATCTGCGGCCGCTTTTACAGTCTCTCCTACTAAAAGAATTTCAATTTCATGGCTGTCTCCGTACTCTTTTAACAGTTCCAGATTCGAAAAGGCCATCGCTGTAAAAGGAATGGTCTCCCTCCGGTTTACATACTCTGCCAGCCTTCTGGCATAAAGCGCATCCTCATCATACACCGCCATTATTTTTACCATCTTTACTCCTCCTGCTGTATTTCTGATTTTCTTCCCTTCTCTGCCTTGCCCGGCCTGTGGATGCTGCGCCTCCTCCCACTGCCTCAGGCTCCCCGTTCACAGCCTCTGCCATATCTCTGCCGCGGCTGCTCCCACAAAAAAGCAGGCTCCCAGCGGGATGACCGCCTCTCTTCCGTCCCTTGAGGGATCATAATATATTTCCATCATTCTGCTTTGAAAACTGTGCCTGATATAGGCTGATAAATAAAGAAATCGTTTGACCATGCTGCCCTGCCGCAGCATTTTAAGAAGAGCCAGAACTGCTCCTAACATAAATCCGATCGTTAAGGCCTTTAGACCATCCTGAACCCCCAGCCATGCAGTAAACAAGGCTGCAATTTTTACATCCCCAGCTCCGATCATCCCCCTTCGGTATATGGGAAATCCCAATATCACCACTGTAATCAGACGGATCATAAAACCGGCCGCAAACAAACTGCGTTCTGCCATACTTCCCTCTCCCCAAGTCAGCGCTCCGCTGATTCCGGCGATCAGCGCAAACCCCAGATATCGGTTGGAAATCCTGTACTCCCTGATATCTCCTGCCGCAGCTGCTGCCATAAAAAGCCAATATAAAAATTTGCATACAAAATACAGACTATATTCCCCCTTCCGGAAAAAACGATGCAGACTGCCCTGAAAACCCTCTGTCTGCGCGTCTGTCCTCTGCTGTGATCTGCTTAAAAATTTGAAATTCTCTCCCCGACAGGGGATGGACTCTCATAAGAATTACAAAATTAGAATTAAAAATAGAATTTTGAAATGAATGTTACTACATTATGCCCCACCCTCCGACAAAAGTCAAGGGCTATTTTTCATTTTACACTATATTTTTCCCTTCGTCTGTTCATTTTATCAAATTGTGTCGTTCTAATGAATAATTTATCACTTTTTCCATTTTATTTTTTATGTATTTTGCCCATTTTATCTTGACCCGCATTCATCACAATGGTAAAATAGCATTAGTTTAAAATTTTGAACCAAAGGAGGAGATCAAAGGATGACCACTGCGGCAGAACTGCAGAAGCAGTTTCATTCCTGTATGCCTATCTTCATTGCCCTTGGTGATAAAGTCCGGCTTTCCATCATAGAAGCCCTAACGGAAAATGCCATGGCACTGGATTCACCAGGCGTATCGGTGGATTTTGCAGATCACGCTATGAATGTAAACGAGATCACCCGGCGCACCAGCCTGTCGCGTCCGGCCATCTCCCATCATTTAAAAATATTGAAAGACGCCGGACTGGTAGATGTCCGCGAGGACGGCACTGCCAATTACTACTATCTCACCCTCCGGGAGCCTACCAGGCAGCTGATGGAACTGGGTTTCCGGATTGAAGAATTTATATTTTAAAAAGACTTCGGTTCTATTCCCCAATCCTGCATATAATGGTATTTTTCGGATATACTGACTGTGTTACCGGTAAATCCGTCAAAATCCGCTCTGCCGTTTTGGGCAGTCGCGCAGGGAGATAATATTCTATGAGTGATTGGATGAAGGCCGTTTGCCAGACCGCAGCAGCCACTCTTAAAAAACAGGATCCGCAGCTTCTTCGCCTGAGGGCCGAGATTGAAGACACCAGACATGCCATTGAAACGGCCAGAAACCATTTTGAGCAGGAAGTAGATCCTACACTGATCGACTGCTGTATTTATGAATGGAATGCAGCGCAGCTGCGTTACCAGTTCCTTTTAAGAAAATTTAAAAGCCGGGAGCTTTGACTCCCGGCAGAATTGCGAGGACAACAACTATGAGCGCTTGGTATGAAAAAGCAGTTTTTTATCATATGTATCCCCTTGGTATGACCGGTGCCCCAAAGCAGAATACCGGAACAGAACAGACAGACCGGTTTGATGAGCTGGAATTATGGATTCCACATATAAAAGCGCTGGGCTGCAATGCCATTTACATAGGCCCCCTTTTTGAATCCACCAGCCATGGCTATGATACCAGAGATTACAAACAGACCGACCGCCGTCTGGGCTCCAACGAAGACTTCCGTCATTTCATTTCCCTCTGCCATGAAAACGGGATCAGAGTCGTCGTAGACGGGGTATTCAACCACACGGGACGGGAATTTTTTGCCTTCAAAGACATTCAGGAAAAGAAATGGGATTCTCCCTATAAAGACTGGTACAAGGGCGTAAACTTTGACTGGTCAAGCCCTCTGGGAGACCCTTTCGGCTATGAGGCCTGGCAGGGACATTTTGAACTTCCCTGTCTCAACCATGCCAATCCCCAGGTCTGCCGGTATCTCTTTGACGTGATCCGGTTCTGGGTCGACACCTTTGACATTGACGGCATCCGTCTGGACTGCGCAAACGTACTTGATTTCCATTTTATGGAAGAAATGCGCCGGGAAACGAAAACCATGAAAGAGGATTTCTGGCTCATGGGAGAAGTCATCCACGGAGACTATGGCCGCTGGGTCAATGACCATATGCTCCACTCTGTAACCAACTACGAACTCCACAAGAGCATTTACTCCGGCTTTAACGACCACAATTTCTTTGAAATCGCCCACAATGTACGCCGTCTGGAGGCTATCGGACGCAGTCTGTACACCTTTGTAGACAACCATGATGAGGATCGAATTGCCAGTAAGCTTCGTACAAAGGAGCATCTGCTTCCCGTATACACATGCCTGATGACCCTTCCGGGCATCCCATCCATCTACTACGGAGGCGAATGGGGAATCGAAGGGAAACGGACGCCCTCCTGCGACGACGCCCTGCGGCCTGCCATTTCACCAGATGCGTTTGATTCCCTCCGCTGTACCCTTACAGACCGTATTTCAAAGCTGGGTATCATTCATCAGGAGAATGAAGAGCTTCATATGGGACGCTATCAGGAACTGCTTTTAACCAACCGTCAATACGCCTTTGCCAGACACGGTGAACACAGCCTGATCATTACCGCTTTAAACAATGACGATAACGAAGCTGTATTAAATATTCCTGTTCCCATGGCTGCCTCTCAGGCTGTAAATCTTCTTGAGGATGGCGAGATCCTCCCCATTCGAGACGGAAAACTGCAGATTACATTAAAGGGCTGTGACGGAGCAGTTCTTAAGATCAAGGGGGAACCGTAATATGGCTGTAAGAAAAAGCACACCGGCAAAACCAACCGCTGCCGCAAAAAAAACAGGAACTTCTTCCAGAGCTTCCGTGCCTGCCGGAACAGGCATGATCTCGGAGCTGGACTGCTATCTCTTCGGAGCCGGCACTCATTATGATATTTACCAGAAACTGGGAGCTCATCCCATGACCTTCAAAGGAAAAGCAGGGATTTATTTTGCCGTTTGGGCTCCGCATGCAGAGCAGGTTCATCTGGTAGGCGACTTCAATGGCTGGAACCCTGATGCCAATCCCATGAAAAAAATCTCTGATATGGGAATCTGGGAATACTTTAACCCAGGCATGAAAACAGGTGAGCTCTACAAATTTGCCATTACTACCGATACGGGAAAAATCCTTTATAAAGCCGATCCCTTTGCTTTCAGCGCAGAATACAGACCCGGCACCGCTTCTGTAACAGCCGACCTCTCCGGCTTTTCCTGGGCAGATACGGACTGGATCGCCAAGCGGGCTCAGAAAGACCCCCAAAAGCAGCCCATGAGCATCTACGAAGTTCACCTGGGCTCCTGGCGTAAAAAGAACCGCCCGGAAAAGGATGGCTGCTATACATATATCGAGGCTGCCCATGAGCTGGCTGCCTATGTGAAGGAAATGGGATACACCCATGTAGAGCTTATGGGAATTGCGGAACATCCCTATGACGGCTCCTGGGGCTATCAGGTAACCGGATATTTTGCTCCTACCTCCCGATATGGCTCGCCAAAAGACTTCATGTATTTTGTAAATTATCTCCATAAAAACGGTATCGGCGTCATTTTGGACTGGGTACCTGCCCATTTTCCAAAGGACGCCCACGGACTGGCTGATTTTGACGGCCATCCCCTCTATGAATATGAAGATCCGCGCAAGGGCGAACATCCGGACTGGGGCACAAAGGTTTTTGATTACGGAAAAAACGAGGTCAAGGACTTCCTCATCAGCAATGCCCTTTACTGGGTGGAGCAGTACCATGTGGACGGTTTGAGAGTCGATGCTGTTGCTTCCATGCTCTATCTGGACTATGGCCGCCAGGACGGACAGTGGGTACCCAATATCTACGGCGGAAACCAGAATCTGGAGGCCATTGAGTTTTTCAAGCACTTAAATACTGTCGTCCAGGGACGCAATCTCGGCGTACTGATGATTGCGGAAGAATCTACCGCCTGGCCCAATGTGACAAAGCATCCGGAGCAGGACGGACTGGGCTTTACCTTTAAGTGGAACATGGGCTGGATGCACGATTTTCTGGAGTACATGAAGCTGGATCCCTATTTCCGCAAATATAACCACAACCGGATGACCTTCAGCCTGACTTATTTTAACAGCGAAAATTATATCCTGGTATTGTCCCATGACGAGGTAGTTCATTTAAAATGCTCCATGATCAACAAAATGCCCGGTCTGGGAGAAGACAAGTTTTCCAACCTGAAAGCCGGATATACCTTTATGCTGGGCCATCCGGGCAAAAAGCTGCTCTTTATGGGACAGGATTTCGGCCAGTGGCATGAATGGGATGAAAAGGTGGCTCTGGACTGGCATCTGGCAGATGAAGACAGCCACAGAAAGCTTCAGGAATACGTCCGTGATCTGCTGCACATTTATAAAAAATATCCCTGTCTGTACCGTCTGGACAATGACTGGAACGGTTTTGAATGGGTAAATGCCAACGACGGAGACCGAAGTATTTTCAGTTTTATCCGCAGAGATGAAACCGGCAAAAAGAACCTGTTGTTTGTTATAAATTTCACACCCGTAGCCCGTCCTGACTACCGGGTAGGAGTTCCTAAAAAATGTAAATATACGCTGCTTCTGGACAACGAACACGGTGCCTACAAGGCTTCTCAGTGTCCTTCCTACACATCCGTCAAGGGAGAATGCGATGGAAAGCCCTATTCTGTGGCCTATCCTCTCCCCGCTTATGGTACGGCCATCTTCCGATTTTAAGTAAAAGGGAATTGTTACCAGTGTATTTCCTAAAAGTGCGTTAAAAATTTATCAAATTTAGTATGTACTTTTTACCGCCCTTGTAGTAGAATAAGTACAGTGCGGCGGGAAACCGGCGCAGTACCGTATATAATGTGTGGAAGGAGAGTATGATTATGGCAAGAGAATTAGTTTTCACAAGTGAAAAGAAAACCGTTTATCGTGACGGCAGCACTGCCATCAAGGAATTCTGTGATGGATTCCCGAAAGCCGAGGTCCTGAATGAAGCCCTGTGCAACGCGCGGGTGGAGGATATCGAGGCGCTCAACGTTCCTAAGATCCTGGGGGTTTCTGTTGTTGATGGAAAATGGTCCATCCTGAAGGAATACGTAGAGGGAAAGACCTTACAGCAGTTAATGGATGAAAATCCAGACAAGCTGGAGGAGTACATGGAAGGCATGGTGGATCTCCACCTTCTGATCCATAAGCAGGCCTGCCCTCTGTTAAACAAACTGAAGGAAAAAACCATCCGCGCCCTCAAATCCGTGGAGCAGCTGGACGACAGCACACGCTATGAGCTGATGACCAGACTGGACGGAATGCCCAAGCATACCAAGCTCTGCCACGGCGATTTCAATCCAACCAACATCATCGTAGGTGATGATGGCAAATGGTATGTCATTGACTGGGTACATGCTTCCCAGGGAAATGCCAGCGCCGATGTGGCGAGAACCTACCTTCTGTTAAGCTTAAAGGACCGCAAAAGAGCGGAGCTGTACATGGATCTGTTCTGCGAAAAAACCGGTACAGAAAAACGCTATGTGCAGGGCTGGCTCCCTGTAGTAGCCGCAGCTCAGCTGGCCTATAAGCGTCCTGAGGAAAAGGAGCTCTTAGAGAGCTGGATCAATGTATTTGAGTATCAGTAAACAGTAGACCGATCTTACATATCACATTATTTAGGGTTCAAAAAGGCCCTCCGAAGCTGATTTCGGAGAGCCTTTTTCTTTATGTATCTTCCCATTCGCTGGAATCAGACGGTATTTCCTCCGCTATTCGTTCCGCCTTCCTCTCCCGCCGTTCCACAGGAAAAGCCACCTGTGCTTTAAACAGATCGCCGTCAATACTGATGATAAACTCTCCCTTCTGAAGCTGTGTTAAGCTTCTTGCAATGGAAAGTCCCAATCCGCTGCCTTCTGTGGTTCTTGCCACATCGCCCCGTACAAATCGCTCTGTAAGCTCATCCGGACTGATATTCAAAGGCTTTTCAGAAATATTCTTGATCGTAAATACGGCCTTATCTCCCTCTTCTCTTACGTCTACATAGACGCGGCTGCCCTCCTGGGCATATTTAAAGGCGTTCGTATACAGATTTTCCAGAACTCTCCACAGGCGCCTTCCATCTGCCCGGATCATAATGATCTCCTCCGGCAGCGTCTGGATCAGCTCCAGACGGCGCAGAGCAAACCGCTCTTCAAACTCGCCGTTTGTCTGCTGAACCAGCTCTACCAGATTAATATCCGAAACCTCCAGCTTCAGATTGCCTGAACTGGCCTTTGAGGCTTCTACCAGATCTTCTGTCAGCGTCTTTAATCTCTGAGACTTCTGGTCCAGAACCTCCAGATAAGCTGCGATTTTGGGATCCTGGATTTTCTGCCGCTTTAAGAGATCTACATAGTTAATAATAGAAGTAAGAGGCGTCTTGATATCATGGGACACATTGGTGATCAGATCTGCCTTTAACCGCTCGCTTTTTACCTTTTCCTGAAGAGCAGTGTCCAGACCGCTGGTAATATTATTGATATGCTCTCCCATTTTCTTTTCCTTGCCTGTAAGCATGGAAGTATCCAGACGGTAGCCCGTATCTCCGGTAGAAATGGTACTGATGGCCTGATCCAGCAGATCTCTCTGGCAGGCTTCCCTAAACAGCCGGTGAAATACCCAGCCGTCGAGCCATACAAACAGCACAAGCACAACATAATACATGATCCGGTAGCTGATCCGTTCTCCTCTGGTTGTAAATAAAAAGAGGATCAGCCACATCATAAAGCCGTTGCAGCCTAAAAAAGTAAGATAACACAGCGCTCCGCCTACTGCATAGCTGGTCTTTTCCCGATAAGCTTTAAATGCCGCGGTCCCTCTTTTTCCAAGACTCCCCGTCCAAAGCGTTCCGGCCTTGTATCGGCGCAGAAGACTGAAACCGCAGGGAACTGCACAGCTGTAAATGATCAGATATCGAAGCATCTTATTCCAGAAAGGCAGATGTTCCTCACTGGAAAAAAGACCGATCACCATCATTCCGAGCCGTTTTCCCCACAAAAGGAGCACTGCAGCTGCTACAGCCCCCAGGAGAATACACACCTCCGTAGGAATCCAGTCAACCGGATAAAGGCGTATCTCGCTGTCCAGACTGTCTGTATGCCCCGACAGGAACACCAGCCATACCAAAGCTGCAAACAGACCGATGAATCCGACAATTACTCCGCCCATTCCCATAATAAACGCATTTCTCACACTGCGGTACTGGGCAGACTCTTCAGAATAGCTGTCAATATAAGGATATGTGGTATCAACAGAAACCACCAGATAATTCTGGTCATTATTATTCGGGTTCCATGTTTCCAAAAGAGCGGCCGCATTCTGGGGAATGACCGCCAGATTCGTATCCATACGAATGGTATTTCCGGGAATAAACAGGTATTTTCCAAATCCTCTCAGCTCATCCAGAGTCAGATCGGGCACATTGGTATACACCGTTTCCACTCCTTCATCGCTCTTATAAACTACCCGGAAACGCACATTGGTCTGGTGCTCCATGAAATTGTAATAAATGGAATAATACTGTCCCAGACATTCCAGAATATCCAGAGCCAGTTCTTCCTTTGTCATCCGGGTTTCCATTTCACCCATGCTCAGAAAATCAAAGCCTGTATTCAAAAACTGGACTGTAACCTCCATGTCGTCATCATCCATGGACATAGGGGAACCCTGAACCGTAAAGTTTTCTCCCAGATAGTAGCCTCTGATCCTGGCATACCGGACGATCTGATCCAGTGTCCAGTCCTCATCTACCCCCGGCCCATCCGTAAGCCGGACAATGGGCTTGCTCATATCCAGCTGTCCGTTTGTTTCAAAGAGGTCCTTATAACCGATATATGTAAAAATATTTTCTATATCTCTCCCCAGCTTCATGCTGAAGGTATCGGAGTCCTCGTAGGTTTCCTCATAGACCCAGCTGATCCCTCTTCCGTAGCCGCCGTTTAAATACATGGCGCTGATGCCCGCCAGGGCCATAGCGAGGAATATCACTGAAAAAAGGGATAAAACCACCTTCTGAATACGTATTTTCTTTCTGTTCTGCTCCATAGGCCCACCTACTGTTTTTCAATCTTGTATCCTACGCCCCAGACTACTTTCAGATACTTCGGCTCTCTGGGGTTAATCTCAATTTTTTCCCTGATATGGCGGATATGGACCGCTACTGTATTGTCTGCCCCGATCGCTTCCTCATTCCATATCTGTTCATATATTTCATCAATGGAAAATACCTTGCCCGCATTCTTTACCAAAAGCAGGAGAATATTATACTCAATAGGAGTCAGCTTAATGGGTTCTCCGTCTACTGTAACCTCTTTATTGTCATCATTGATCTGAAGGCCGCCGCACTTGTAAACCTGATCCTGCTCCTGCTGGTTTAAGTTGCCAAGCTGTGTATAGCGGCGCAGCTGGGACTTGACTCTGGCAACCAGCTCCAGAGGATTAAACGGCTTTGTAATATAGTCGTCTGCCCCGATATTCAATCCCAGGATCTTGTCCGCATCCTCCGATTTGGCAGACAGGATGATAATGGGGATGCTGCTGTTTTCCCTTACCTTAAGAGTGGTCCGGATACCATCCAGTCCGGGCATCATTACATCCAGAATCAGCAGGTCTGCGGAGTTATTTTCCAGATATTCCAGGGCCTCATAGCCGTCATACGCCTTAATTACCTTGTAGCCTTCTCCTGTAAGATAAATATCAATGGCTTCCACAATCTGCTTGTCATCGTCGCATACTAAAATTGTCTGCATTTGTATTTCCTCCCATTTTTTCCAAAACGCACGCATCCGCGGGACATGTGCCGCGGATGTGTTATGGCTTTGCCTGACTCTTTCTTTCAGAGATTCTCTGTAGCTTTTAGAAGATTCTCCATGCACAGATAAAGTTGTTTCTCCACCACTGGCTTAAGCTTCTGTGTACTACGCGGCCGTTACTGGAGGATGCGTCGATCACAGTCCCGCCTCCTGCCGCAATACCTACATGGCCGTTTACTACCACAATATCGCCGGCCTGAATATCATTAAAGTTGGTGATCTTCGTATAGCGTCCCACATTGCGCCAGCCGGAAGAAGTAAGGTAGCTCTGACGAACACCTACCTGATTCAGACACCAGTATACAAAACCGGAGCAGTCGAAGGCATTGGGACCCTTAGCTCCCCACACATAAGGACTTCCGATCTTGGATGAAGCCACAGATATCAAAGCAGATACGCCTGTACCGGAAGGTGCCTTCGGCGCAGAGGAAGAACCGCCCTGGCTGCCGTTATTTCCTGCCGGCTTCTTATTTCCGCCGCTTCCTCCCGTACTTCCTCCTCCGGTCTGTGCAGAGCTTCCTCCGCCGGAGTTTGCTGCCGGACGTCTCACATTGTCGCTGGTAAGCTTTGTCATGGTCTGGATGCCGACCTGACCATCTGCTGCCAGTCCGTTGCGGCTCTGGAAGTTTTTAACCGCCTGCTCTGTTACCTCTCCATAATATCCGGTCACATTGGCAGAGCTTAAATATCCATATTTGCTTAAAAGCTGCTGTACTCTGGTAACCGTTTCGCCCTGTTCGCCCAGCATCAATCCATTTGGACGAGCCGACGGATCATTTAAGGCAATACGGGTAGATGGACCCAGGTAGCCGTCTACGACCTGATCGTTTCTGGCCTGGAACTGCTTTACAGCAATCACCGTATCCTGTCCATAAGCGCCGTCCGGTGTGGTTGTAAGATATCCTAATTCCTTCAGACGCTGCTGGCAGGCTAAAACCACCTCACTCTTTTCGCCGTAAGACAGGAGGTTGGGGCGGACCTCATCGCTGTACAGAAGGTTATAGGTTTTCTGTCCTACCTTTCCATCCGGGCTTAGGCCATTGACCTCCTGAAGCTTAATTACCGCAGCTTCCGTGGAATCTCCAAAATTACCAGTTACCTGATCCGCCTTTGCCAGATAACCCAGCTCATAAAGACGCTGCTGGATCCGCTGTATATCGTCGCCCTGGGTTCCCTTGGAAACGGCATAATGCTTGGCGTCCTCAGCCATCAGAGCCTCCCAGGTGGCATCTCCTACAATTCCATCCTGTGGCATCTCATTCTGCCTCTGGAAATGTTTTACAGCCTGAAGTGTTACCTGGCCGAAATAATCGGTAGGTTCATCATTATCCATAAATCCCAGATCCATGAGACGCTGCTGGAGCTTCTTTACGATCTCATGGCGGACGCCTTCCCTTAAGTACTCAGGAACCGGCTCCGCATTCTCCGGAAGCTCTACATCATCCAGATCGGGCAGGATCTGGCCGCTTAAGTTTAAAGGTGCGATAGCTTCTGTTTCCTCCTCAGGGGCTGCCGCCCGTGCCTGGGCCTGAGCCGGAGTTGCCGCCATCCCCCCTGCTGTCTGGTCTGCACAGCCTCCCAGTGTGAGAGAGGCTGCCAGGGCCCCTGAGGCCAGGGCATATGTAAGGTATTTTCTGTATCTAAATCTTTGGTTCATGAAATTGCTCTTGATCCTTCCTTTGTATGACTCAGCCTAAAATATGGCCGGATTTAACCATATGATACCGGATGTAAAATCCCGGTGTGCTGTCTCGTTCACTTTCAGTATCATATTATCATATTCCGATATAAATGGCGAGATTTTTTTACGGGATCAGCCCCCCGGACCGCTGAGGATGGCCTGATGCGTTCCTGCTTTTCCCACTTCTTTTAAATGGCTTCCGCTTAAAAAACGGCACTCTGGCAGCTGCCGCCTCAGCCTGTCCGCTCTTCTGGAAGGAGCGGATCACCTCGTCCAGCTGGCGGAATCGCTCCTCTTCTTTCCGGTCTGAGGACTGAAGCAAAAGCTCCATTTCCCCGGATAACTTTTCGTTTACAAGACTGCTGATATCCTGACTGAGCTTCTCATTATTAACCTCCAGAGCCCGTCCGATGATCAGGTTCATAATCTGCTGGAACTGGGCCATTCGTTCCTCCATAGAAACAGCCGGGATTGTTTCTGCCTGAACCGGCCTTAATGCCGCCAGACGTTCCTCCTCCTTAAACCCTCTTAAAGCGGCATCCATATCCTTTTCCAGCAGTTCGTCCGTAAGCTGCGCTCCATTTTCCCCATCCTGATGCAGAACCTGGTTTAGGGCATGCTTAATGGCTTTCAGCTGATACCCCTTTTCCTTTAAGCTCTTTACCTGCCTAAACATACGGATATGAAAATCTGTATAATATCTGTGTCCCATCTCATTTCTGGGAATATCCAGCTCCAGTTCTTCCTCCCAGTACCTTAATACATGGGCTTCCACATCCACCTTTCTGGACGCGTCTGATATAAGATAATGTACTTCATCCATAACTGTTCTCTCCTTCACACTGCTTAATGTAACGATCCTCCGCCGTGCCCTGCGCGGTCCGGTTTGACCTTACTTTTAATGTATGCGTTGAGAACTGCTATTATGACTGAAATTTTAACCCTCTGAATTCCCGCCCTGAGGCCGTGCTGCATTGACGAACTTCGTGTACTCCGGCTTCCAGATCAGATTCACCGTTCCAATAGGGCCGTTACGCTGCTTTGCAATAATAACTTCAGCCTCGTTGGGATGCTCCGTATCTTTGTTGTAATAATCATCGCGGTATAAAAACATTACCACATCCGCATCCTGCTCAATGGCTCCTGATTCTCGAAGATCCGAAAGCATGGGCCTGTGGTCTGTACGGGTCTCGCAGGCACGGGACAGCTGGGAAAGAGCGATCACAGGCGCATGAAGCTCTCTGGCAATGGCCTTTAAGGAACGGGAAATCTCGGAAATTTCCTGCTGCCGGTTGTCATTTCCGCCTTTTTTACTGCCGCTCATCAGCTGCAGGTAGTCAATGATCACAAGGCTTAGACCGTGCTCCAGCTTCATTTTCCTGCACTTGGATCGAAGCTCTGTGATGGAAATGCCCGGCGTATCGTCAATGATCAGCTTGGAATTTCCGATCACGCCGATTCCCTCTACCACTGCATCCCAGTCTGCATCCGTAAGAGTACCGGTACGCAGCTTCTGGGAATCTACGTTCGATTCCATAGACAGCATACGGTTTACCAGCTGTTCCTTGGACATCTCCAGGCTGAATACCATACAGGGCAGATTTTTCCGCACTGAGACATAATCTACCACATTCAGCACAAAGGCCGTCTTTCCCATGGAGGGACGGGCAGCGATCAGGATAAAATCAGAGGGCTGAAAGCCGGACAGCTTGTAGTCCAGGTCAATAAAGCCGGACGGAATACCCGTAACTGTTCCCTGATTGCGGTAGGCGTCCTCGATCTTTTCCAGCACATTGATGGCAACCTGCTTGATGGGTACAAATTCCTGCCCGCCCTTATTCTGAAGAAGGTCAAATACCGATTTCTCCGTATCTGCCAGAATATTTTCCAACGGTTCCTTTCCCGCATAGCAGGCCCCTGCAATCTCCTCTGTGGTCTTGATCAGCCGGCGCAGCACAGCCTTTTCGCTTACAATATTGGCATAGGATTTTATATTGGCCGAGGTAGGCACCATGGTCATAATATCCCGGACAAAGTCAAGGCTGCTGACCTCAGGTGGGACATCCTTTTCCTTCAAACGGTCCTGCAGAGTAACCAGATCCACCGGTTTTCCCTCGTTAAAAAGCTCCACCATAGCATCAAACATAATGCCGTACTGCTGCTGATAAAAATCACTGCCTGTTATAATCTCTGACGCCGCGATCACAGCCTCCCGGTCCATCAGCATGGAGCCGATTACCGACTGCTCCGCTTCCAGACTGTGGGGAAGCACCCGCTTAATCAGGGCTTCTTCCATGACTCTTTCCTCCTACTATAATATTTGCCAAACCTGCGCTCCGGAATTTTCTGTCCGGAAGCCTGCGAAAACAGGACGGCGCATCCCTTCCTTCCGGAATACGATACGCCGCCCCCTTTACGTCCTTTTTACGCTTCTACTACCTTCACAGCCAGCTTTGCAGTCACTTCCTTGTGAAGCTTAACTGCTACCTCAAAGCTTCCGATGGCCTTGATGGGATCGTTTAAAACGATCTTCTTCTTATCAATATCCAGCCCCAGCTGATCGGCTGCTGCCTTGGCAATTTCCTTGGAAGAAACAGCGCCAAAGGCTCTTCCGCCTTCTCCTGCCTTGATTGAAACAACCACCTTGGACTTTTCAATCTTCTCTCCCAGCTCCTTAGCCGCTGCCAGCTGCTCTGCTGCAACTTTCGCATCATTTGCCTTCTGAAGCTTTAAGTCGTTTAAATTCTTGGCAGTTGCCTCTACGCCCAGCTTTTTAGGCAGGATAAAGTTTCTCGCATAGCCGTCATTTACCTTTACAACCTGACCTTTTTTTCCAAGTGCCTTTACATCCTCTAATAATACAATTTCCATATTGATCCATCCTTTCTGTCTCTATGATACGTCGCCCTCTTCCAGCATCTGCCGGATTACTTCTTTCAGGCGGTCTTTTGCCTCCTGTATGGAAACGCCCTGCATCTGGGCTCCGGCGATGGTACGGTGGCCGCCGCCGCCCAGCTTCTCCATCATTACCTGTACATTGACCTCGTCAATGGAACGGGCGCTGAAATAAATGGTATTATTGTAATCGGTGAGAACCACGGAAGCTTTTATTCCCTTGATCTCAAGGAGTTCATTAGCCGCCTGGGCTCCGGTGATCGTCGGACTGTCAAGCCCCTCTGCCGGGCACACGCTGATGGCAAACGCATCCATATACACCTCTGCCGCCCGCACAGCCTCTGCCTTGGCCTGATAGTCCTTCATATTTTCCCTGAACAGCTTGCGCACTCTCGTAATGTCCGCCCCGCTTCTTCGCAGGAAGGCCGCTGCCTCAAAGGTACGCACGCCGGTCTGATTTGTAAAATTCTGGGTATCAATCACAATACCCGCATACATGGCGTCTGCCTCTGCAGGCCGCACCTTGATGCCGTCTGCAATATACTGCAGCACCTCTGCCACCATTTCACAGGTAGAAGAAGCATAGGGTTCTACATAGGAAAGCACCGCATTGTCAATAACCTCGTTGCTGGTCCTGTGGTGGTCCAGCACAACGATCGTCCGCACCAGGCGCAGAAGGGACGGCTCATCTGTGATGCTGGGACGGTTTACATCCACCACCACAAGCATGGTGCCTGCATCTGCCAGCTCTGCCGCCTGAGATCCCTTTAAGAACATATCGTCCGGATACTCCGCATTGTCCAGGAAGCGCTCCATCATGGGACGGACGGAGGAAGTAACCTCATTGAGCACAATATTGGCCTTTTTATTCATGGACATGGCGATCCGGTAAATGCCGATGGCTGCGCCGAAGGCGTCAATATCTGCCAGACGGTGGCCCATGATCAGCAGCCGATCCTTATTTTCCATCAGTTCCCGCAGGGCGTGGGCCTTTACACGGGCCTTCACGCGGGTTGTCTTTTCCATCTGCTGTGCCTTGCCGCCATAATACTGGATCTTATCCGAATCCTTTACGACCGCCTGGTCGCCGCCCCGTCCCAGAGCCATATCAATCGAGGTTCTGGCATACTCATAATTCTGAGCATAACTTTCACCGTTCATGCCGATACCGATACTTAAGGTCACGGCCATCTCATTTCCGATATTAACAGTCTTTACATCTTCCAGAATGGGGAAACGGGACTCCTGCATCTTAGCCATGTGCTGCTGGCAGATTGCAAAGAAATATTTATCCTTTTCAATCTTTTTTACAATGCCGTTCATGGAAGCAATATACTTGCTGATCTTACGGTCGATCAGGGCCGTAAGCAGGGATCGCCGCACTTCTTCCACGCTTTCAAGCGCTTCTTCGTAATTATCCAGATAGATCAGTCCTGCTACCAGTTTCTGATCATTGACCTGCTGTTTGTATTTTAACGTCTGGGTCTCATCCATGAGATAGACAGCCGTAATGCCGCCTTCTCCCGTTTCCAGACCATTATCAGCCACGGCCTGAGACAGGGAAGCAATCGCCAGCTCCCGCAGGTCTACCCGGTAATTTCTCTCCAAATATGAGCTGTGTATGCTCACTGTCTCTCCGCCCGTAGCCAGCATTTCCTTCGTAATCTCCGGAAACAGGGCCGTCAGATTAGGCGCTGCCGTCTTATCTTCCCCTAAGATCAATGAAAACTCGCGGTTCATCCACAAAAGACGCCCCGTCCGGTCTGTCACTGCATAGGGAACCAGCATTTCTTTCAGGATATCCTGCTTGCTCTGATCGTAAGCTTCCGCAAATGCGATCAGTCCTGCCAGGATTCCCCTTTTTCTGGAACAGTAAAGCCACAGCGCAATTCCAATATAGACAAGAGTAAAAGCCGAAACAATGATTCCCGCCGTAAACGACACCGCCCCCACAGCTGCCGCAAGCAGGACCATAAAGACTGTCAAATACAGCGGCCACTGCAGATATACGCGAAATGTCCACCGCATCTTTCCTTTATCTTTCATATCCTTCCTCCAATTTGTACCCGAAAATGGAATACGCCTATCTTATAGAGTATACCATATCTGCCCGGATTCGTCCATTGGAAAACGGATTTTAAAACGCAGGAGCTTTCATAAGCCGTTTCCAAACCGTAAGGCAAAATAAAAGATACGCACAAAAAACGGTTTACACGCAAAAAAGAATCGAATATAGTAGGAATGACAGCAGAGAATATCTTTAATACAGGAGTATTCATATGAAAAAATCAGACTTTATGAAAGAATTTATAGTAATAACCTTTGCCACCCTCATTGTTTCAGCCGCCGTGTTCTTCTTTCTGATCCCCAGTCAGGTGTCTGTAGGAAGCATATCCGGTCTGGCTATGATCCTTGGCAATATCATCCCTCTCCATATCTCCATCATTACTTTTATCCTTAACGGGCTTTTGCTGATAATCGGCTTTCTCCTGATCGGAAAGGAATTTGGCGCAAAAACGGTTTACACCTCTCTTCTGCTTCCATTATTTTTAAGGATATTTGAAATATGGTTCCCCGATTTTTCATCCATCAACGGCGATCCCTTTCTGGATATGGTCTGCTATATCTTTGTTGTAAGCATCGGACTTGCAATTTTATTCCGGGAAAATGCCTCCTCCGGGGGACTGGATATTGTGGCAAAGCTGTTAAACAAATATTTCCGCATGGACATGGGAAAAGCCATGGCGCTTCCCGGTATGTGCGTGGCCCTGTCCTCTATCCTGTTTTATGATAAAAAGCTGGTCGTTTTAAGCCTTTTAGGCACCTATTTAAACGGGCTTGTACTGGATCACTTCATATTCGGCCTGAATCTGAAAAAACGAGTCTGCATCATCTCTGAAAAAGAAGCTGAAATACGCAGTTTTATCCTGAACCGCCTTCACAGCGGCGCTACCATCTATGAAGGCCGGGGCGCCTATGACGGTCAGCCTAAAACAGAGATTATTACCATCGTGGATAAAAATGAATACGCCCTTTTGATGTCGTATCTTTTAAAAACAGACCCCTCCGCCTTTGTCACAGTTTACACGGTCAGCGAAGTAATCTACCGGCCGAAACCCCGCCAAATTTTATAAAATAATTTCATTCCCCCTCTTGATTTTTTCCCACTCATGTGATATCATTATCACTGCTTATCAAACAAAGCATGGGCGAATTCCCGAGTGGCCAAAGGGGACAGACTGTAAATCTGCTGGCACTGCCTTCGGTGGTTCGAATCCACCTTCGCCCAGTTGCATACCAGAGTAAGCTTAAGAGCATCAGTGCTTTGCATGTAAAGGCTCTTGTTTTCAGCCCAAGTATGCATATACTCCTATACAGAATGCCGCAGTGGCGGAACTGGCAGACGCCCGGGACTTAAAATCCCGTGGGTAGTGATACCCGTACCGGTTCGATTCCGGTCTGCGGCATGATTGTAAATAAGAGAAACGTTGATTTTGTAGCGTTTCTCTTATTTTTTTGCTTACAGGTTTTGAACACACTTGAATAACTGCGCGTCGCATTCTCGTTACTTCAGTGATGACTTAAATGAAAAACTAAATTCCAGCTGTGGATTATCTCAGTAACTATGCGGGATTAAATTCTGTAATGCACCTTAACAATTCTATTTTTTTGTCTTATAATAAACCTGTAAGCACTCATGATTTATGTTTTTATGCATACTAACCGGGCATCTGAAAATAGTGTGCGAGACTAAATTCCACATGCCTTATGTGCAAGACTAAATTCTGGTGCAGTGAAATCTGCCTGTGCTTTACTATTTTATTTTATAAGTTTTGGACTAAGCATAACATCATCAGGTGCGATTGCCTTTAATCCTAATGCTTTGTGCAGTTTGTTGTCCAAGAGTAAAAGAGAGAGTTCATATGGGCTATGTCCATTAAGACTGTCTCTTTTTTCGTTGTTTATGTGATTCATCATAAGTCTGACTTTCTCGTCATTTAAATCAGCGAATGAACTCCCTTTCGGACGGATGTAGCGGATATACTCGTGGTTCTTTTCGCAGGCACCTTTTTGCCAAAAGCTGTATGGATCACAGTAAAAGACCGTCGTGCTTTTACTTCCGTCACAGAATTCCTCCATCTCTTCACGAGCTGAGAATTCTGAACCTCCATCCGTGAGAATCACCGGAAAAAGCTTTTTGAATGCATCCTGTCCTAACACTGTTTCAAGCCATACAAAGACCTCTAACACGCATTCCTGGTTTTGATATTCCAACAGGAACATAAGCATAAGATTGCAGTTGCGGAATGTAAAGGTCAAGAGGGCGCAGCTTTCGCCTTTCATTCCTTCCACGCAGTCCATTTCCACAACATTTATATCTGGATGATCTTTCATATAACTCTGGAAATTTTCGTAGTTATGACCTTGACGATAAGAACGATCTTTTGCACTGGTCTGTGTAGGTTTCTTGCGTTTCTTATAACGTACAGAACGTCTTAAGTCACCATTGCGGACATCGAATACACAATCATTGATGTAGGAGTAAAGTGTTCTTCTGGAGCAACCCAATTCTTCTGCATGAGTAGCATAAATATGACCGATGGACTGATGCTTCTCCTTGATCAATGGAACCAATAAATCATTCATGGATTGAATGCTTTCCGGAGTCTGGTTAATGCCGACTCTGCAATCGACTAGCACGCTACGGTACTCATCATGGGCATATTTGGATGAATAAAACTTTCTGGGCATAAGACAATGGGTCTTTTTACCACAGCCATTACATACGTAGGGAGGTTTATTCAGTTTCTCACATTCAGCTGTCTCATATGCGGGACATATATCAGTGCAGCGAAAGGATGGTTTTCTGCAAAGCTTACAATGAATGCCACACATCTTATCACACAAGCATGTCACCTTACAGTTCTTGCGATGAATACATGGCGGGTGAGTGTAACCTGAATCCGGACGTTCTTTTGTATGTGCGTGGAGACGTACTTCCTTTGATATGGTAGATGGATTTTTACCAATAATTCGTCCAATTTCAGTGAAGCTTTTATTCTCAGTAAGACCTTTCTCGATATCAACACGCTGTTCAAATGTTAAATGTTTCTGATTGCCTTTATTTTTCATAATTATCTCCAATCTGCACAGGCAGGCAATCAGCTGCAAGTACATTATACGGAGTAATGATTATCAAAGACAATATGGCAAATATGTGTGCAAAAGTAACTTCGATCTATATGGAATTTACTCTTGCATTTGGTCCAAAACCGGAATTTAGTTTTTCATTTAAGTTTACTTCAGTGATGAGTTAGACGCGCAATTTTTATAAAAAATATACAGAACAAATGTTTACTTAAAGAAATGCATATGGTATAATACAGACACGGAATCGACCTGGAATGCAAAAAGATGCTGCAGGATCTGGCAGAAGAGTATCGGTTTCAGATCCTGGCAATGGAAGTCATGCCGGATCATATCCACATGCTTGTGGATTGCCGGCCGCAGTTTTATATTTCAGATATGATCAAGATCATGAAAGGGAATCTTGCACGTCAGATGTTCCTTTTACATCCGGAGCTGAAAAAAGAACTGTGGGGAGGACATTTGTGGAACCCGTCTTATTATGCCGTTACAGTCAGTGACCGGAGCCGTGAGCAGGTATCTGCCTATATCGAAGGCCAGAAGGAAAAAGAAAAGAGAAAGCCCTGAATACAGGGGTCATTCCGGAAACGTTTGGTTTTTGCGGGAAAGGTGGAAGAAGATGCGGACAGTATCCAGCTATGGTGTGGAGATACGAAAACAGAATATCCCGGCCCGTCAGACAATGGAGATTTATCGTCAGGCAGTCGGTTACCTGACAGAGATCTACGCACAGGTCTGGGAAGAACTGAGGAAGATTCCGGAGACAAAAAAAGCGTTTTAATACCGCAGAGCATATGGTGCACATGACGAAGAAAAACACAGCCCGGTTTGATTTTGACCTTCGTTTTCCGAAGATGCCGTCTTACCTCCGCAGGTCCGCGATCCAGCATGCGCTTGGAAGTGTATCTTCGTATGAGACCCGGCTGGGGCAGTGGAAAGAGACCGGAGTGCTGTCCGGAAGGCCGAAACTTACCTGCAGGAACCATGCCATGCCGGTCTTTTACCGGGATGTGATGTACCGCGAAGGAGCAGAAGGAAAAGATGAAGCATATCTGAAACTGTACGACGGGCATGACTGGAAATGGTTCCGTGTATATTTAAAACGTACCGATATGGAATATCTTCCCAGGAACTGGAAAGGAAAGAAGACATCGGCCCCTGCGTTGGAAAAGAGACACCGCCGGTATTTTCTTCGTTTTTCCTGTACAGAAGAAGTAACACTGACGAAAACACCGGTAAAAGAACAGATCATCTGCAGTGTGGATCTGGGGATCAATACTGATGCGGTCTGTACCATCATGCGCTCAGACGGAACTGTCCTGGGAAGAAGATTCATAGATCATCCCAGTGAAAAAGACCGGATGTACCGCACACTGGGACGGATCCGCAGATCCCAGAGGGAACATGGCTCTGCGCAGACACAGGGAAGATGGGCATATACGAAACGTCTGAACACAGAACTGGGTAAAAAGACTGCAGGTGCGATTGTAAGATATGCGGAAGAAAACCATGCAGATGTGATCGTGTTCGAGTATCTGGAGATGCAGGGGAAGATATCGGGAAAGAAAAAACAGAAACTGCACCTGTGGAGAAAAAGAGATATCCAGAAGTGTTGTGAACATCAGGCACACAGGAAAGGGATGCGGGTATCCAGGATCTGCGCATGGAATACCAGCAGACTGGCTTATGATGGTTCCGGGGCGGTAACACGTGACCGGGAAAATCACAGCCTCTGTACTTTCCAGACAGGAAAACGATATAATTGTGACCTGTCAGCATCCTATAATATAGGGGCGAGATATTTTATAAGGGAACTTTTAAAACCCCTTCCGGCAACGGAAAGGTCTTTACTGGAGGCAAAAGTCCCTCCTGTAAAGCGTAGAACCTCATGCGTCTATGCAGATCTGAGGAAACTCTATTCAGAAATGGAACGTTTAAAAGCAGCATAGATACAGGCAGATATACAGCGGACTACCTGTAATGTGGGAACCTGCCATATCTGGCATGGGAAATGCGCATAACTGCGTACCTAAGTTACAGGCGTATCCACCGATATTCAGTCGGACGCCTAAAGCGTCTGGAAGCATGTGACTTCAGTCATGTGAGGTTCACCCATAAAGCTTTGGGGCGGAAGCACAATTCAGGACTGTGGTGACTCCTAATGTGGATCCGATCACATTTTTTAATAAGGCTAATGAGTTGATGGTAAAGAATTCTCCGGCAGCTGCGGATAAGGAAATGCTTGAAAAAATAGCAGCTGTGAATATAGGTCCTGGTATGGAATTTGACACTTCTGTTCTTACCGGTGATGTTGCAGAAAACTGGAAGACAATGCTGACAGAAATTCAGCTAAAGCTTATCAAAGAGGACCAGAAATTCTCAAAAAAGCTTGGTCAGTGGGACTATTTTGGTGAACCGATCGGAGATTTCAATACAGAATATGCTTATCGTGCACTGGTAGCTCTTGCAGGGCTTGGTGCCAATACAGTTGAAGTTGCGCTGTATCCAAAGATAGAGCAGGATGCGGATGGAAATACTCTTCTTAACTTTCTGTAAAATTAACTCTCGATTCAAAAGAATGGCTTATTTATGCGGTTTATTCAAGATATGTAGTTAATAATATGAGAATTAATTACCTCTCGAGAGTTAACTTATAAAACAGCCACAAATCCATTGAGGTCAGAGTTCCTTATCGTGGAGCGACGACCTCAGTTTTTTTATAACCGTAAATTAACAAGGAAGATATTTGCAGATGGACGGAAATTGGATTCAGGTCTAAAAAAGAACTTTTCTCATACAGGTATATGATTTATAATCATAATAAAAGGAAGATACTATAGTAATTCTTGTAAATAATGTATATTGATTCAGCTCATCAGAACATGAAATCCTGTTGAACTGTCTTAAATGCATTAATTAAGAGGATTGTTAAGCAGTGGCAACCGATGTTTCACGTGAAAACGAAAAGGATGGGATGATTATGAAAAATTACTCAGAAGATGTAAACAGACAGTATCATATTCAAGTGGCAAAAGGTGAAGTGGGCCGTTATGTGATCCTTCCGGGAGATCCGAAAAGATGTGTAAAGATTGCACAGTATTTTGATAATCCTGTGCTGATCGCAGACAACAGGGAATATATCACTTATACAGGAACACTGGATGGAGTGAAGGTCAGTGTAACGTCAACCGGTATTGGTGGCCCATCAGCGTCCATTGCAATGGAAGAGCTGTATCGCTGCGGAGCGGATACTTTTGTCAGAATCGGAACCTGTGGTGGAATGCAGACGGAAATAAAAAGTGGAGACATTGTAATTGCGACAGCAGCAGTACGTATGGAAGGAACAAGCAGAGAATATGCGCCAATTGAATATCCGGCAGTGGCAAATCTGGATGTGACCAATGCTCTTGTTGAAGCTGCGAAGGAGAAAGGATTTATATATCATACAGGTGTGGTACAGTCTAAAGATTCTTTCTATGGACAGCATGAGCCGGAAGCAATGCCGGCAGGTTATGAGTTGATCAATAAATGGGAAGCCTGGAAACGAATGGGATGTCTTGCTTCTGAAATGGAATCCGCGGCACTTTTCATCGTAGCCGGTAAACTCAGGGCGAGGATGGGTTCCTGTCTGTTGGTATTGGCAAATCAGGAGAGAGAGAAGCTGGGTCTTGAGAATCCGGTTGTACATGACACAGACATGGCAATCCGGGTAGCTGTAGAGGCAATCCGCAGAATGATTAAAGAAGATCAGGGACAAGTTCTGTAAGGACGGAGGTGACAGAGAATGCAGAATCTGGAAAAATCAATGATCAGCAAACTGATTGAGACTGCAATGGAACAGCTCAAATTTTCTTATACACCCTATTCAAATTTTAAGGTTGGTGCATCATTACTTACAAAAAACGGACAGATTTATACAGGGTGTAACATTGAAAATGCAGCATATACACCTACGAACTGTGCAGAACGAACTGCAATTTTCAAAGCAGTGAGCGAAGGCGTCAGGGAGTTTGACACAATTTGTATTGTGGGTGGAAAAGATGGGATTTTGACAGAGTATACAGCTCCCTGTGGTGTCTGCCGTCAGGTAATGATGGAGTTCTGTGATCCGGAGACATTTCGGATTATTCTGGCAATAGATAAAGAGCATTATGATATCTACACACTGAAGGATTTGCTACCGCTGGGATTTGGACTACGAAATCTGATAAATTCCAGAGAAATATAAGGTAAACGCCCATCATTGCAAGTGATTTTTAATTGCGAAAAGTAAAAAAAGTGAATGACCAATAAAAGGGAACAGGAAAAGGTCAGTGATTAATAAAATGTAAGAGAAGGAGTAAACATAAATGAAAAATTACGACAGAATTTTTGTAATTGTACTTGATTCTCTGGGGATCGGGGCAATGCCGGATTCAGCAAAATTTGGTGACATCGGGGTGGATACTTTTGGACATATTCTTGAGAAAATGGGTTCTCTGGAGATTCCAAATCTTAGAAAACTGGGAATGCTGAATCTTCATCCGGCAGGAAAAATGGCGGGTGTTGAGAATCCCAAGGGGCGATATACGCATCTGGGTGAAGCTAGCAATGGAAAAGATACCATGACCGGACACTGGGAGATGATGGGAATCAAAACAGAAAAACCATTTAAAACCTTTACAGAAACAGGATTCCCGCCGGAACTGATCGCAGAACTGGAGAAAAGATGCGGAAAAAGAGTGATAGGAAACAAGAGCGCAAGCGGAACGGAGATTATTGAGGAACTGGGCGAAGAGGAGATTCAGACGGGTGCAATGATTGTTTATACTTCAGCTGATTCTGTTCTTCAGATTTGCGGAAATGAAGAAACTTTTGATCTTCAGAATCTGTACCGCTGCTGTGAAATTGCAAGAGAAATTACCATGAAGGATGAATGGAGAGTTGGCAGAGTTATTGCAAGACCGTACATTGGTAAGAAAAAAGGTGAATTTAAACGTACCAGTAACCGTCATGATTATGCATTGAAACCCACCGGACTTACCACGTTAAACGTGTTGAAAGATCATGGATTTGATGTGATCGGTGTTGGAAAGATTCATGATATTTTTTGCGGAGAAGGCATTACAGAAACTCATCATTCAGACAGCTCTGTACATGGAATGGAGCAGACAATTGAAATCTGCAAGAGAGATTTCAGAGGGTTATGTTTTGTTAATCTTGTAGATTTTGATGCATTATGGGGACACAGAAGAAATGTGGAAGGTTACGGAAAAGAGATTGAGAAATTTGACAAAAATCTGGGTGTGTTGTTAGAAGAAATGAGAGAGAATGATCTGCTTATTCTCACTGCAGATCATGGAAATGATCCGACTTATACAGGAACTGACCATACAAGAGAATATGTACCATTCATTGCTTACTCAAAGAGAATGAAAAATGGCGGTGCGATAAAAGACGAAGATACTTTTGCTGTGATCGGTGCTTCTGTGGCGGAGAATTTTGGAGTGCCAATGCCTGAGGGAACAATTGGACATTCTGTTTTAAAAGAGTTAATGTAATAACGATTGTAAAAAAAGACAGGAATATTGAAAACAGGCGTTTTCAATCTCCTGTCTTTTGTGCTAAAATAGGAAAAGAATTTATCTGACTAAATCGTTAAAGAGAGACAAGTGATAAATTGTAAAAAGATAAAATGATACAGAAAGGAAACAGTTTTTATGGAAACAGGAACAATTTTTAAATTTCATAATGACCTGGATACAGACCAGATCATAGCATCACAGTATCTGTTACTTCCTAATCTGGATGAGATGAAAGGTCATGCATTTGAATCTCTGGATCCGGATTTTTCAAAGAAAGTAAAACCGGGAGATTTCGTGGTAGGTGGAGAAAACTTTGGATGTGGTTCTTCCAGAGAGCAGGCGCCTGGTGTTCTGAAAGCGTTGGGAGTACAGGCAGTTGTAGCAAAATCTTTTGCTCGAATCTTTTACAGAAACTCTATTAATATTGGTCTGCCGGTAATTGTCTGTAAAGATCTTCCGGACGAAGTAAATACCGGAGATAAGATGGTTCTTCATATGTCAGAGGGAACAGTTGAAGCTAACGGAAAAACATATTCCTGTACAAAGCTTCCGGAATATATGCAGAATATTTTGAATCAGGGTGGTCTGATCGCATCTCTGAACAAGGAGGAGAAGTAAAATGGGAATGACAATTGCAGAAAAGATTATTGCTGCGGCAGCAGGTGTTGACAGCGTAAAACCGGGAGATATCCATACAGTTAAACTCGATCGTCTCATGAGTAATGATGGAACCACACATCTTACGGTTGATATGTATAACAATAAATTGAAAAATCCGCACATTGCAGATACAAGCAAGCTGGTGTTTATCGTGGATCATAATGTACCATCTGATAGCCCGAAAACAGCAGCATCTCAGAAGAAGATGCGAGATTTTGCAAAAGAACATAACATTGATTTCTGGGAAGGAAAAGGTGTCTGCCATCAGGTTATGATCGAGAATTATGTCCGTCCGGGTGAACTGATCTTTGGTGCAGATAGCCATACCTGTTCATACGGTGCATTAGGTGCATTTGGAACAGGCGTAGGATGTACAGATTTCCTTTATGGTATGGTAACAGGTACTTCATGGGTACTGGTTCCTGAGAGCGTAAAATTTAATCTGACAGGTAAACTTCCGGAAGGAGTTTACGCAAGAGATCTGATTCTTACAATCATTGGGGAAATCGGAGCAAATGGATGTAACTATCAGGCAATGGAATTTACAGGCGAGGGTGCGAAAACACTCAGTATCAGTGATCGTATGGCGCTTTGCAACATGGCAGTAGAAGCCGGTGCAAAGACGGGTATCTTTGAAGCAGATGAGAAAGCTATTGAATATCTGAAAGAACATGGACGTGAGCCAAAGGCTGTATATCACAGTGATCCGGATGCAGTTTATGCGAGAGAATATACATTTGATTTATCAAAAGTCCGTCCTGTAGTTGCGAAACCTGATTTTGTAGACAATGTTGTGCCTGCAGAAGAAGCCTGCGGAATTGAAATCAATGAAGCATTTCTGGGATCCTGTAACAACGGACGTATTGAAGATCTGCGTGTCGGTGCAGAAATCATCAAGGGCAAGAAGGTTGCTGAGGGCGTCAGATTTCTCGTTGTGCCTGCAAGCCAGACTATTTACCGCCAGGCATTAAAAGAGGGGCTTATTGACACGTTTATGGAGGCTGGAGCCATTGTTATGAATCCGAACTGCAGTGTATGCTGGGGAAGCTGTCAGGGTGTGATCGGTGAGAACGAAGTTCTGATCAGTACAGGAACACGTAATTTCAAAGGTCGTGCAGGACACCCAAGCTCCAAAGTATATCTGGGATCAGCAGCTACTGTTACAGCATCTGCCATTACAGGAAAGATTGCGCTGGCAAGTGAGGTGTGATGCTAATTATAAATGTTTCACGTGAAACATTTAACCGAATCAAGTAAATTTCCTGCGAAGGTCGCGAAAAGCAATAGACAGCAGGTGGAGATTTGTTTGTATCAGGAGGAGAGCAAGCTCATCCTGATAAACTGCGGAGTAGTTATTCGGTATGGTATAGAGTCGCGTAGCAAAGCGGATATTCACAATTCGTTTGAATGAATTTTAACTTGTGACTGTGAAAGTACTGAACAGTTACAAGTGAAGATAGAAGATAAGAGGTAAGATTATGGAAAAATTCACAGGAAAAGTGTGGGTTCTGGATGATGACATTGATACAGATATTATTATTCCAACAGAATATCTCGCACTGAAAACAATCGACGATATGAAACAGTACGGATTCAGTCCTCTGCGTCCGGAACTGGCAGGACAGATTCAGAAAGGCGACATTATTGTTGCAGGAAAGAACTTTGGATGTGGTTCTTCCAGAGAACAGGCACCGGAAATTATCAAAGCACTGGGAATTCAGTGTGTAATTGCCAAATCTTTTGCGAGAATTTTCTTCAGAAATTCTATTAATAATGGTCTGTTACTGATCGAGCAGCCAGATCTTCATGATGATATCAAAGAAGGTGATGAAATCACTGTGGTAATGAATGAACATGTAGATTACAATGGAAAACAGTACCCGATTGCTTCTCTTCCGGAAAATCTGATGAGCATTATTCAGGCTGGCGGACTTGTAAAAGCCATGCGTAAACTGAATGGGCTGGATTGATTTGGAAAGGAGAGGAAAATGGGCGAGACAGTTATTGAGAAAATTATAAGAAACAATGTTGGAAAAACAGTAAAGCCTGGAGACATTGTAACGGTCAATGTAGACAGGGTTATGATTCATGATATATTTATTCCATTTGTAGCAGAAAAGTTTGAAGAAATGGGCTTTACGAAGCTCTGGGATCCAGATAAAGCAGTACTCATATATGACCATTTGGTTCCTGCAAGTCAATTAGATGATACCAGACATTTCCATGCGGGAGATGCTTTTGCCAGGAAATATGGCATGAAAAATGTTCACAGAAGTGATGGAATCTGCCACCAGTTAATGACAGAGGCAGGTTATGTAAAACCGGGAAATATTGTATTTGGTACAGACAGCCATACCACTACCTACGGATGTGTAGGTGCTTTCTCCTCAGGTATCGGATATACAGAGATGGCAAGTATTCTGGGAACAGGAACTATGTGGATCAAAGTTCCTGAGACAATTAAAGTTGTGATCGAGGGAGAACTTCCGGAAAATGTTATGTCCAAAGATATCATCCTGCGTCTGATCGGTGATCTGGGAGCTGATGGAGCTACATACAGAGCACTTGAATTTACTGGCAGTACAGTAAAGAATATGACAGTAGCAAGCCGTATGACTATGGCAAATATGGCGATTGAGGCAGGTGCAAAATGTGCGCTGTTTACACCGGATGAAAAAACTGCAGAATATTGTGACATAGAGTTGAATGAGTTCCAGAAGAGCCTTACAGGAGATGAAGATGCAACCTATATGAAAACAATCACTTATCGCGCAGAGGATTTTGTACCGGTTATGGCATGTCCGTCTCAGGTAGATAAGATTAAAAATGTAAGTGAACTTGAAGGAACAGAAATAGATCAGGTATTTATCGGTTCCTGTACAAATGGCCGTCTGGAGGATCTCAGAGCTGCAGCAGAGGTGTTAAAGGGCAAAAAGGTAGCAGATTACGTTAAATTGATTGTAACTCCTGCAAGTCGTAAAATATACTGTCAGGCAATTGCAGAGGGAATTATGGATACTCTGGCAGAAGCAGGTGCAATGATCACACATCCCGGATGTGGATTATGCTGTGGACGTGCAGGAGGTATCCTTACCGACGGTGAACGTGTAGTAGCTACAAATAACAGAAATTTCCTTGGTCGAATGGGAACATCTAAGGTAGAGATTTACCTTGCATCACCAAAAACAGCAGCAGCGTGTGCAATTGCTGGTAAAATTGTAAATCCAGAGAAATAAAACGTACAATAAAATCAATGCGATATAAATTGTACAGATGATCAACGAAACTACAGAATAACAAAAGAATAAAATTAACGGATAAGTCCACTGCATTATTTATAAAAGGAGTAAGCAGTGGACTTATTTTTTGTCAGAGCACGACACTATGATATGTTTCATATCACATAATAAATCATCTGACGGGATAATAAGGAAAGAAAAGGCGTGGAAAAGCCTGTAAATTTGATTGCATAGAAAAAGTTTCTCAGACAGAATTGTCCAGTGTGAGTCTGATTTCCGACGAAAACATGTGCTTTTTGAACTTGAAATTGAATAAATAGAATCTGCGAAATGACAAGAAAGCCGCATAAATAAAAGGAATTTCAAAAACATCAAAACTTAAATTGAACATATATTGAACTGAAATAAGAAAAGTTAAATTCTGGTTCAATGTATAGTTCAAAATATAAATTAAACTAATTGAACCGATGTAACAAAAACAATTAACATGTTCAATGTAGTTCAATTAATAATGAACTATAAAATGAACTAAAAGTTGAACTTCACTGATGAAATTGAAAATAATAAAATTTACCGTTGAATTATTAGTTCAATTATAGTATAATAGCAAAGAAAAAAACTTGAAAAAGCTGATAAAATGCGGGATTTAAAAATGAACAGAACATATATTCGTGCATGATGCTGAAAGAAATATATTTGAACTTAATTAATGTTTGTATGTCTGAATGTATTTTGATTCCCGTATAAACAATATAATATATCTGTTCTTTCTATAACATATATGCGAAAGAATTAAGAAATATAACAATAACCATTGATTATAACAGTGTAATTTGTTTTTTACAGAGAACGGAGATAGTATTTATGAATAATATATTTGCTGAACGATTAAAAAAAGCAATGGAACAGAAGAATATGAAGCAGATCGACCTTGTAAAAAAGGCGGCAGAGAAGGGCGTGAAACTTGGAAAGAGTCATGTGAGCCAGTATCTGAGTGGAAAAACAACTCCCAGATCAGAAATTCTTAATTTTCTGGCGACAACATTAGGAGTAGAAACTGAATGGCTGAAAGGAACCGATGTATCTGTAGACACTTTAAAGAAAGAGACAAATGAGGCAGGAATTCAAATGGAAAATATGAAATTTGATTACAATTATAATAATATGAAAGAAAATACCAGGGAGACAGTTGAGGAAGTACAGGTTCGTGAATTTAAAAAATCATCTAAATTAAATAACGTATTATATGATGTAAGAGGACCGGTTGTAGAAGAAGCTGCACGTATGGAAAACGCAGGAACTCAGGTTTTGAAACTGAATATCGGAAATCCGGCACCATTTGGATTCAGAACACCGGACGAAGTGATTTATGATATGAGACAGCAGCTGACAGAGTGTGAGGGATATTCTCCTGCAAAAGGTTTGTTTTCTGCCAGAAAAGCAATCATGCAGTATGCACAGTTGAAAAAGCTCCCTAATGTATCAATTGAGGATATTTATACAGGAAACGGTGTCAGTGAACTGATTAATCTCTGTATGTCAGCTCTGTTGGATAATGGAGATGAGATTTTGATTCCATCTCCGGATTATCCGTTGTGGACTGCATGTGCAACTTTAGCTGGTGGAAAAGCAGTACATTATATTTGTGATGAGCAGGCAGAATGGTATCCGGATATGGATGATATCAGAAAGAAAATTACCAGCAGAACAAAAGCAATCGTTATTATAAATCCGAATAACCCGACTGGTGCGTTGTATCCGAGAGAGGTATTACAACAGATAGTAGATATTGCCAGAGAACATCATCTGATCATTTTCTCTGATGAAATCTATGACCGTCTTGTAATGGACGGAGCAGAACATATTTCCATTGCTTCAATGGCTCCGGATTTATTCTGTGTAACATTCAGCGGTTTATCCAAATCACATATGATCGCGGGCTTTAGAATCGGATGGATGATTCTCAGTGGCAATAAGGCAGTTGCAAAAGATTATATAGAAGGAATCAAGATGCTTTCTAATATGAGACTTTGTTCTAATGTACCGGCGCAGTCAATTGTTCAGACTGCATTGGGCGGACATCAGAGTGTGGAGAGTTATATTGTTCCTGGTGGACGTATTTATGAGCAGAGAGAATTTATTTATAATGCGCTGACAGATATTCCGGGAATTACCGCTGTGAAACCGAAAGCTGCATTTTATATGTTCCCTAAGATCGATACAAAGAAATTTAATATCGTAAATGATGAGAAATTTGCATTAGATTTATTAAAAGAGAAGAAGATTCTGCTTGTACATGGCGGTGGATTTAACTGGCATCAGCCGGATCACTTCAGAGTGGTTTATTTACCAAGAATAGAAGTATTAAAAGAAGCAGCCGGCAAAATCAGAGATTTTCTGGAATATTACCAGCAGGAAATATAATCTGTCAGTGAGAAATGGGTACTATGTTTCACGTGAAACATAGTACCCATTTCCTGATATTATAAAAACTTTTGGTTAAACGGATAAAATCATCCATTTTGCTACGCAGCTCTACATAGAATAATTGTGCTGCAGTAGATTTGTTTGACTCGGGTCAAGCTGATAAAATCATCCGCTTCGCTGCTTGTTCATAACCGAATAACTGTTTCGCAGTTTATCAGAAGGAGTTTACACTTCTCCTGATACAAGAAAGTCCTCACCCATTGCTTATTGCTTTTCGCAACCTCCTCAGGGGACTTACTTGATTCGGTTAAATTGTGGAATTACTACAGGAATACAATATGTTTGTTTCACGTGAAACATAATGTGCCGACAAGATTGTCCAAGAATCTGTTCACTGGTAATATCCCGCGAGGTGTTTTTTGTGAGCGAAGGTCACAGAAAACCCGAGACATACTGCGCGAATTTATGCGATTAGCATAAATTAAGTTTGCGAAGCAAACGATACTCCTTGGGCATTGCACAAGGAGGTTCATATTTCCTGCATCGCGAAGCGTGTTGCTGAGAACGGAGTGAACAGTAACCAAGAATCAAATGGTGACAAAATTTTATAAAAAATTAAGTGGTGAATAACTATCAGATGTGATAAACTATGTTTAATGCGTTATTTGCGAAATAGTTATTATTCTGATAACAGTAAATGAGGTTAGGTTTAAAAGTATTTTGCCCCTGATATCATCAAATGATGCTGTGATATAAATTTCTGGAGGTATGACGAAAAATGGAAAATGAGGAAAAAAACCAGACAGAACAGTCAGACGAAAGCAGGTCTGTGTGGAGGGAGTTGTGGGACTATGCAAAGATTATCATTGCAGTCTTTGTTATAGCGTTTCTGTTGGGACACTTTGTATATATTAATGCACGAGTGCCGTCAGGTTCTATGGAAGAAACAATTATGACAGGTGACAGAGTATTTGGAAATCGTCTGGCATATATAAAAGATGATCCGGAGAGATTTGATATTGTAATATTTAAATATCCGGATGATCCATCTCAGCTTTTTGTAAAACGAGTAATTGGTCTTCCGGGAGAAACAGTAAACATTGTAGATGGAAAAGTGTATATCAATGATTCCGAAGAACCGCTGGATGACAGCTTTTGTCCGGAAACACCGGAAGGAAGCTTTGGACCGTATACAGTTCCGGAGGGATGTTATTTCATGTTAGGAGATAACAGAAACCACAGTATGGATTCCAGATACTGGCAAAATCCGTTTGTAGAGGAAGATGCAATAGAGGCAGAAGTAGCAGTTCGTTACTGGCCGTTAAATAAGATAGGAACTGTAAAATAATCGTGACGGTTCCATATTTTCAAAAGTCAAGCGGATAAAATCATCCGCTTCGCTACGCAGCTCTACACCGAATAACTGCTTCGCAGTTTATCAGAAGGAGCTTGCACTTCTCCTGATACAAGCAAGTCCCCACCCACTGCTTATTGCTTTTCGCAACCTCCGCAGGGGACATACTTGATTCGGTTGAACTGCCGGGTGGTTACAGGTAGTTTGGAAATTTTATAAAAGACTGTTAAAATCAGGAAAATCACATATTAGTGTCCTGATTTTGACAGTCTTTTGTTGTCTGTGGATTTTTCAAATGTTATACTGTAAGACAGGAGGAAAATGAAGAAAATGGAATGCTGGATAGTTACAACAATTCCGTAAAATGTAAAAAGAGAAAGGAAGACGAATATGAAAAGATGGAAAAAGTTTATAGCAATGGGACTGGCGGTATCTATGATAGTTCCGTCTTGTATACCGCAGACATTGTGGGCTTCAGAGTTTTCGGCAGGAAGTGTTGAATCAGCAGCAGATGTTTTTGAAGATGGTGCCGAATATGAGACAGGAAGTGAGTCAGGAAATAAAATATTTGATGAGAATAACAGTGGAGATGAGTTTGGAACAGGAGAGTTAAAAGATCAGGAACCGGAACAGTCGGAGACAGAAGATTCAGTAAATGCCGGACAGAGTGCGGAAGGTTATAACATTCTGCTTTACAGTGATGGTAAACTGGAAAAAACATATGTGATACCCTATGCAGATGCGGATACTGCTAAAGTACCGGAAGCACTGAAGGGAAAGACAGGTTACATTTTTAAAGAGTGGAATACGAAAGAAGATGGAACCGGTGAAACTTATAAACCGGGAGATTCTATTAAGAAACTTCTTGAAACAGCAGATATGGCAAAGCAGGCTCAGGAAACCAGTGAGAGGACAGAAGTCGGAGAAGAAATAAAACCAGAAAAAGATGTGATGCAGGAAGAAAATGATGTGGCACAGACGGACAGCGCATCATGGGAAGAAAAAACTGATAAGGCAGAAATGCAGATATCAGACACAGAAAATGATGGAACAAGTCCGGATATATCTACAGATAAGGCTATTGCAGCAGGAGATACAACAGCAATAACCCTGTATGCAATCTGGGAGAAATCATCCGAATATAAAATCACATATAAACTTAATAAAGGAAAAAATAATACTGCTAATCCCAAAACTTATACTTCAGAAGATGAGATTAAATTTAAAAAGCCGACGCGTTCCGGATATCATTTTGTGGGATGGTATACAGACAGTAAGTATAAAAATCAGATAAGTGTGATTGAAAAGGGTTCAGAAGGTTCCCTTACTTTATATGCAAAATGGACAAAGGAAATCAGTCCTTCGGCGAAAGCTGCATCACTGGATTATGTAAAAGGAACAAAGGCGAATACCATCACTGTATCCGCAACTGTTTCAAATTATGTGAAAAGTTCGGATGGTTATTACTATCTGGTGTATGTAGATTCTAATTCCGGTAAAGTGAAAAAAACGGTGGGTAAAGTAAAGAAGCCGGAGAAAGCAAAAGGGAAGATCACATTTAAGCTGAACATTTCCGGACATCCGGAATATACACAGGGAAAATTTGCCATAGGGATAAAAAATCTAAATCTGCGTATAGTGTGATCAGTCCGAAAAGCTATGTCAGCAATCCGGAGAAACTCAGTACAAATACAGCAGCATATTTTGTTCCGGGGACAAAAAAAGGAATTCAGGCTACAGATATCAACGAGCTGACAGATACAAAATCCAAAACAGTATTTTTTAATTTATATATTTCAGACCTGATGCGAAAAGACAGTGGTGTGGAAACATATAAATATAATGGGAAAACATATCATTTTAATGGTCTGTACGGATATGTATATCTTGTTCAGCAATGTAATGCAAAGGGAATCCAGGTGACTGCACAGATCAGTATTGACAGGAATGCCAGTACGCAGAGCTTTATTACGGGAAACAGCCCTTATGCAGAAACAGCTTATTATGGATGGAACACAGATAACAGCACAACTAGACAGACTATGGAAGCAATGTTTGCATATCTGGGAGAGAAGTTTGGAAAAAATAACTGTTATATAAGTAACTGGATCCTGGGAAATGAAGTAAACAGTGCAAGCGGATATTATTATGTAGGGAATGTCAGTTTTTCAAAATTTATCTCCATGTACAGTGAAGCTTTTCGCTGCCTTTACAATGCAGTGAAAAGCAGCCGGGGAAGTTCCAAAGTATTTATCTGTCTGGATAATTGCTGGAATCAGAAAAATGCCTTTACTATCTGCTATAGTGCAAGATCAACTCTGGAAAGCTTTGCGGCGAAGATTTCTGATATGCAGAAAGATGTGAACTGGAATCTGGCATATCATGCATATAATCAGCCGCTTTCAGATTCACAGTTCTGGTCAGGTGCAAATGCATCTATGTTTACCGGTGATGCGAACACCACCACGTTTATCACTATGCGTAATATCCAGACACTTACAGATTATGTGAAAAACAGATTTGGTTCCAATACAAGGATCATTCTTTCGGAACAGGGATTTTCTTCCACTTATGGAGGACAGGCAAATCAGGCGGCAGCAATTGCACTGGCCTATTATAAGGCTGCCTGCAATCCAATGATTGATGCATTTATTATAAGAAGCTATAAAGATGAAGCCCATGAGGTGGCTCAGGGATTGGCAATGGGATTGAAGGATACCAATGGGAAAAAGAAAACAGCGTATAATGTCTTTAAAAATATGGATAGTTCCAATTCCCTGAAATATACAGAAAAGGTACTAAAAAGTCAGGTTGGAAACTGGAAATCACTGGTTCCGGGATATAGTACCGGAAAAATTTCCTCCATGTATCGAAAGTGATGTAACTGACAGACAGGACTGTTTTTAAAAATTGCTGTCATATTGGAAATGTATAAAATTGTCACAAATTAAACACATTTTTCCCACACAAAGAACACAAATCATTCCTATACTTAGAAGCATCAAAAGGAAACAGAGATAAATAAATGACATAGATAAATGACATAGATTCATGGAGGGACTTTATTATGATGAACAAAGATAACAGAAATGATAAAATCAGAAAGATTGCAAAGAAAGGTCTTACATTCAGCTTATGTGCAGTACTTGCAGGAGGACTGGCAGCAGGAAGCTTTGAGGGAGTAAATAAACTTGCAGGATGGAGTGGAGCCACAACGGTAGAAGCTGCTTCAAATAAGGACGAGACAACCCTGACATATGCAAAATCCGAGAAGAAGGATGCAGATGCCAGTGATTCCAAATCAGATACCGGCAAAGATACAGGTAGCACAGCAAAAGGAAGCCTTGATGTGTCTGAAATCGTATCAGAAGCACTTCCATCTATTGTATCTATTACAACCAAGTCAGTTCAGGAGGTACAGAATTACTTCGGAATGTATGGAATGTATGGATATGCGCCACAGCAGCAGGAACAGGAAGTAGAGGGCAGTGGTTCCGGTATTATTGTTGGTAAGAATGATGATGAACTTCTGATTGCTACAAATTATCATGTAGTAGAAGGTGCGGATACATTGTCAGTTGCATTTACAGATGGAAATGCAGTGGAGGCATCCGTAAAGGGATTTGATGAAGAGAGAGATCTTGCAGTTGTATCTGTATCTCTGGATGATGTTGAAGATGATACAATGGACGCCATTTCAATTGCGAATATTGGCAGTTCTGATGATCTGAAGGTAGGCGAGCAGGTAGTTGCAATCGGTAATGCTCTTGGATATGGACAGTCTGTTACAACCGGTATCGTAAGTGCCAAGAACCGCAGAATGGATTCTGACAATAACACAGTAACAGATGGAAGTGATGACAGCAGTGACGGTGTAAACCTGATCCAGACAGATGCGGCTATCAACCCTGGTAACAGTGGCGGTGCTCTTCTGAATATGGAAGGCGAGGTTGTTGGTATCAACTCTGCAAAACTTGCTTCTACTGAAGTAGAAGGTATGGGTTATGCAATTGCAATCTCAGACGTGACTGACATTCTTCAGAATCTGATGAATGAGACATCAAGAGATAAACTGGATGATTCTGAACATGGTGTACTTGGAATCGAAGGTTCTTCTGTAAGTTCTGAGGCAGTTCAGATGTATGGCATTCCGGCAGGAGTTTTTGTAAAAAAAGTAACAGAAGGTGGAGCTGCTGATAAAGCAGGTCTGAAAGCAAACAGCGTTATTACTGAATTTAATGGAAAAGCTGTTTCAAGTATTGATCAGCTGATCGAATATCTTTCCTATTATGAACCAGATGAAGAGGTAGAGCTGACTGTGCAGGTTCCTCATGGAACAAGTTATAAAGAAGAGACTGTTAAAGTAACTCTGGATGAGAATACAGATGCTGATGACAGTGATGATAACGATAAAGACAGTAAGAAATCTAAAAAGGATTCTAAGAAATCCTCAAAAGATGCTGATGAAGATGTAGACGAAGATACAGACAGTGAGGATAGTATGGACTCCGATGATACAGAGGAAAGTGAGAATCCATTTATCCAGTACTTTGAGAATCAGGGATTTTTCAGATAATACCGGCAGAAAATAAAATTATATGATATCCGGATATAAAATCTGTGATAGTGTGTAGTGATGCGGATGATTTCATCTGCCTGATATCAGCACTTTCATATGTGAGAGAATTACATGTGAAAGTGCTTTATTATGCTATGGGAAACCATTCCATAATATTCTTATAGCATAATAAAGCCCTCCGGGCAGGATCACACTGCGGCGGGTTGATTATATTTTGGAAAAGATTCGTTACTGTTCACTCCGTTCACAGTAACGTAGCCAAAATTCATTCCAGATTGCCTGCGGCAATGGAATTTTGGCTTGTATGTCTCGGGATTTTGGCATATTCATGCCAAAACACCTCGCGGGATAGTGGTGAACAGTAACAAAGATTCTAAGGTGCTTTTGTGAAAGAGCACTTGAGAACAGCTATATGGCGTGATATAATAATATCATTGCGAAAACGCAGGTTTAACAGTGCAGATGGGGATAAAGAGGAGAAAAATATGACAGTAAAAGAATGTTATGAACAGATGGGTGCAGATTATGAAGGTGTACTTGGAAGACTGAGAAGTGAGGTTCTTATTAAGAAATTTGCAAAGAAATTTCTGGATGATGGAAGTTTCCGGAGTCTGAAGGATAATCTGGTACAGAAAAATGGGGAAGAAGCTTTTCGTGCAGCTCATACCTTAAAAGGTGTATGCCAGAACCTTGGATTTGATAATCTGTATAAGGCAAGCTTTGATATTACAGAGAAGCTCAGAGGAAGAGATACTGAAGGCTGTGAAGAACTTCTGGCAAGAGTGGAAGAGCAGTACAATAATACAGTAGATGCGATTCATATGATGGAAGACTGATGAAGGCAGCGATTTTTGATGTAGATGGAACGCTGCTGGATTCTATGTCTGTGTGGGAGGATATTGGAGAACGTTATCTTGCGAGTCAGAATATCACAGCAGAGAAAAATCTCCGGGCTGCTCTGCACACTATGAGTCTGGAGCAGGGAGCCGCCTGGATGAAAGAAAAATACCAGTTGGATAAGTCCATTTCACAGATTATAGAAGAGGTTCTGAAAATTGTAAGTGATTTTTACCGATTTGAAGCACCGTTGAAACCAGGAGTGAAGAAAACTCTGGAATGGTTTAAAGAGAGAAATATACAGATGACAGTTGCAACATCTGGAAACCGAGAGCTGACAGAAGCAGCACTTGCGAGAAACGGGATTCTGGATTATTTTGAGCAGATTTACACCTGTACAGAAACAGGTGCAGGAAAAGATGAACCGTTGATCTATCTGAAGGCAGCAGAATCTATGCAGGCAGAACCGAATGAGACACTTGTATTTGAGGATGCGCTTCATGCAGCGGAAACTGCAAAAAAAGCAGGATTTGTGGTTGTTGGTGTCTATGATGAAGAAAACAGGAAGAATATTTCCAAAATGAAAGAAGTCTGCGACTGTTACTGTGACAGGATGGATACGGCGATTGAGAATATATGTTTGACAATATAAAGAAGAGGTTTCGTTAAACTTTGGGGTAACGAAACCTCTTCTTTTTAGTAAGTTATCGGTAAATTAGTACCAATGTGTCATTGGCAGATTATTATTAATTTCTTTGATCATAAGAATCTGGTGAAGATCAATGATTCCGTTATGGAAAGTAGCTGCACATACGGACAGGTAAAGATCCCACACAGGACTATGATATATCTTGAAAGGGAGTTAGCGCCAATGGAAGAATTGTACAAAGACAGAGAAAAAAGTGGTGGAATCTTGTGAAAGGTTGATTATAAAAAACTGGAAGTTTTTGTATAAAAAGTCGTCGTATTAATTGAAATGAACTCTTCAATATACTATAATTGTAGTATAAAATTCAAATGTACTCTGAGAGTATATTTCAAAAGGAAGGGAGGAAACTTCGAGCAAAATTTTTCAGGAGGAATAGAAAATGAAGAGGAAAAAGTTTACAGTACTGAAGGTTACACTCACAGCGATGATGCTGACGGCAGCACTTACATTTGGAGCAGGAAGTGCTTATGCGGCTGACCTGCCACAGGAGGGTGGAAGTGAGCCGACAGTTACAATAACACCTTCACCGGAGGTAACACCGGAACTGCCATTACCGACATCAACACCGAAACCAACACCAGTGCCTAAAAACGGACTGATGAAAGAAGGGAAAGTATATCGCTATTACGTAAATAACAAACCAGTCAGAAATAAATGGAAAAAGATTAATGGTAAATATTACTGGTTTAAATCCAATGGAGTTGCTGCTCATGATGGATATTATAAAGTAAAAGGTGTTTACTATGTGTTTGATAAATATGCCCGGAGAGTGGCCCCGGGGAAGAAGGCAGTTGTAAAGGTTAATGGCGTCAAATATTTCGTTGATGCAAAAGGAAGAGCTGTTGCCGGATGGAATGAACTAAATGGAAAAATGTACTATGTATATAAGAACGGTAAATGCGCAACAAATGAGACAGTAGGTGGAATTAAATTTAATAAGAACGGATATGCTTCAAATCTGACACAGGCGAGATGCAAGCTTGCGGCAAGGAACTTTATTGCACGTCACAGTAATGCCAATGCAAGTAATTATGAAAAATTCCGTTCCTGCTTTTATTATATTATGGCCTATACAAACTTTGTAGGATACATGGATCCTACACCTCAGGAGTTTAAGACAAAAGATTGGGTTTATAAATATTCCCTTCAGATGTTCCAGAACGGTCTTACAGGAAACTGTTATGGAATTGCCAGCAGTGTGGCTGCAATCGCGAAGGAACTGGGATATGAACCCTATGTTATTACAATTCCGGATGGACACAGCTTTGTTATGATTAACGGGCTCTATTATGATAATATGTACGGAACGTTGTTTGGCGCAGCTACACGTCCTGCATATACAATAGAACATAAAATTAAATTTTAAGAAAAGGAGTATGGAGAATGAAGAAAACAAAGAGATTCCTTGCAGTTGTGCTTTGTATGCTTCTTATGCTGACACCGTTGGCTGTTGTAGCAGAAACAGTGACAGTACAGGCAGCAGGACCGCAGACTGTTAAGGTAAAACTGGACAAAAAGACAGGAAAGAGATATGGATATGATGAGAATAACCAGAAGGTTACTCAGCAGTGGGGAGTAACAGCAAAGGGTTTCCGTTATTATTTCGGAAAAAACGGAGCTGCTTATCAGGCGGATCAGGATATGGTTGGTAAGTATGGTATTCTGATGAAGAAGATTAATGGTAAGTACTATGGGTTTGATGTAAGTGGTCACACAGTAAAGGGAATACGTGTAGGAAGTGTCAGCATGTATGAGATTCCGAAGCTGTATTACTTTAATCCAAAAACAGGAGCTGTAGATAAAAAGAAGACGTCTTTATATAGAAAATATGCGGCAACATCTACTCTGGCAAAACAGAACAATGCGTCAAAGATTAAGAAGATTCTGGGAAAATATAAAAAGTGTACAATAAGTAAAGGCAATACCTGTATGCTTGATGGAAATGGCAAGGATGTCACATATACATACGATTATGTACAGTTAAATGTTGTGCGTCCTACAGGAAAAGGAAGCAGCGCAGAAGTTGTTGCGAGTATTACGGCAAGACAATAATTATCCAGGCTAATCGGTTGCTTCAGCTGTGAAAAATTATAAAGCAGCTGAAGCAATTTGCAGATAGTAAGTTAACAAAAAAGAAAGGAACAGAGTTATGAACAGGAAAAAAATCACAGCATTATTACTTAGCTCAGTAATGGTATTTACACCTGCAATGCCGGCTATGGCAGAAAAGTCAACGATTGTTGATTATGTGGATGGAACAACAGATAATACAGTTGAGACACCAGATGTAACTCCGGCACCACTTCCGGAGAAGAAGGAAGGATGGGAAACTGTTGATGGAGTTAAATATTATTATGTAAATGGTGAGAAAATTACAAACAAGGTAGAGAAGATCGGTAAATATACGTATTGTTTTGATAAAACCGGAAAACTTGTGACTAATAAACCGTATTATAAGGTTAATGCAAAGACTTATTATAAGATTAAAAAGAATGGACAGGCAACAAAGCTGTCAGCAGTAGAAACTATGGCTGCAGTCCGACTTCAGAAGTGTAAAGGAAATCTGAAGAAGGCATTCAACTGGTCTGTTTCTCTGCAGTATGCAGGCAATGTAAAGGTTTCTAAAAAAACACCTACAGAATATGGTTTATATGGATTTAAAACAGGCAGTGGCGATTGTTATGTAATGGCAGCTACTTTCTACTGGATGGCTAAAGTCGCAGGATATGATGCTCATTATGTAAAAGGATATTTCCAGAAATCCGGTGGTAAGAGGGGAGCACATGCGTGGGTTGAAATCGATCAGAAGGTGAAGGGTAAAAAGAAAACTTATGTGTATGATCCGAATTTCCAGAAGGAATACAAACTGAATGGTTATAAACTTACATATGGTGCGAAACGTACTCTGAAATATGTAAATTATAAGAGAGTTAACTAAGCATTGAAATGTTTTTGACTTTGGTTACGAGCAAGTAACGAAGTGAATGATTTTATCTGTTTAACAGTAAGGCAAAAAAAGAACTATAAAGGATGAACAGAAAGGATTTAAAGACAATGAAGAAAAAAGTTGTAACAGCATTTATGATGGCTGCACTTGGAAGCAGTCTTGTATTCAGTCAGGCAGCGATGGCAGCAGATACTACAGCAAAAACAGAAACTTCAGAAGATGCGGATAAGGATGCCACAGAATCTGAAGATAAAGATGTAGCAGAAGATGCAGATAAAGCTGATGAAGAGAAAGAAGATTTAAAGACAATTGGTGAGAAACCGGAAGAGGACACAGAGGGTGTTTTTTCTGTAAAATTGAAAAATCTTACAGGTAAAGTTATCACAGGTGTTACTGTTAAGAATGAAAAAGACGAAGAATATCCGGATAATTTCCTGAAAGAAGAAGATAAGTTCGAAGCAGATGAGGAAAGAGTTCTCTGGTTTGATCCCAATGCTAAAGATAAAGCAGATGAGGAAAACAAGGATTCTTCAGATGATGCAAAAGAGACCACAGATACTGAAGAAACAAAAACAGAAGATGTCAAAACAGATGAAAAAGCAGAAGGCGAAGATAAGGATGATGCTGAGAAGGAAATCCCGAAATATAATATTCAGTTAACTTTCGAGGATGGAACAACTGCTGAGATCCACACTTTCCCATTTGGCGATACAGAGGAAGCAGAACTTCATCTGGAAGGTGAAGTAGCATATCTGGTATTTGACAGTATCAGCCAGAAGAAAGAATACAATACTCTGGAAACAGAGAAAGCATTAGCTCCGAAGCCAACTGAGGCAGCTACACAGGCAACTTCTGAAACAACTCAGAGTTATGATAACAGTAGTGATTACAGCAATGACTATGATTACAGCAATGATTATGATTACAGCAATGACTATGATTACAGTAATGATTATGATTATGGTAATGATGATTCCGGTGATTATGATGGTTCTGATGACGGTGGTTCTGATGACGGTGGAGACGGATGTCTGGATGATGGGTTATTAAATTAATCAGATTCAGCAGTTGTAAAGGGAAAATGCATTAAAAAGTATAATAAAACAGGGCACTGCATTATCTGAGGGAATAACATAGTGCAGTGCCCTTATTATAAGTACAACTGAAGAATTGTACATATTTAGGGAGAAAGATCATGTCATTAGTTTCAAACTTGTTTTTACTGTTTGTGGCGGTGAGTGTGCTTGTTTATTATATTGTGCCGCACAAATTTCAGTGGCTGGTTTTGTTATGTTTCAGCTATATTTATTATCTGGCAGGTGGCGTCCGTTACGTGGGATTTATCCTGTTTTCCACATTGGTTACCTGGGGGATTGCACTTGCAGTTGAAAAGGCAGAGGCAGGTGGAAGCCACAAAAGTGCAAGAAATTTTCTGGTGCTTGGATTAATATTGAATTTTGGTATGCTTGGAGTGATAAAGTATACAAATTTTATGATTGAGAACCTCAATGCTTTGTTTCATATGAATTTAAGAGGAATGGAAATCCTGCTTCCATTGGGAATATCGTTTTACACTTTCCAATCCTCCGGATATCTTCTGGATGTGTACTGGAAGAGATGTGATGCGGAGAGGAATCCTGTAAAATATGCATTGTTTGTTTCTTTCTTTCCACAGATTCTGCAGGGACCAATCGGAAGATACAGTCGTTTGGCACATCAGCTTTATGAACCTCATAAATTCGAAGGTAAGAATATTACCAGAGGCTTTGAGCGCATTCTCTGGGGATTTTTTAAGAAGATGATCCTGGCGGACTGGGCAGCAGTGTTTGTAGATGCGATTTTCGACAATCCGGATCAGTACAGCGGACTGGCAATCTTTGGCGTATTATTTTACACAGTTCAGCTATATGCAGATTTTTCCGGTGGTATGGATGTGGTAATTGGTATTGCGTCTATGTTTGGAATTGAGCTGGATGAGAACTTCAAGCGTCCGTTCTTCTCCATTTCCATTACAGATTTCTGGCACCGCTGGCACATTACTCTTGGTACCTGGATGAAGGATTATGTGTTCTATCCTGTGACATTATCCAAGTGGATGGGAAAATTTGGCAAATGGGGCAAGAAGGTATTTGGCAAAAAGACCGGACGTACATTACCAATCTGTCTGGCGAATCTGATCGTATTCTTCGTTGTTGGTGTATGGCATGGTGCTGCCTGGAAGTACATTGTATACGGTATGTACAATGGTATTATCATTGCTTTCAGCGGACTTATGGCAGAGCATTACAGAAACTGGAAAAAGAAATTCAACATCACTGGAAAAGAGAACTGGTATCATGTATTTATGATCATCCGTACTTTTATCCTTGTAAATATCAGCTGGTTTTTTGACAGAGCGGACACAGTAGGACAGGCTTTTCATATGATGAAGCTTTCTGTCACAAAGTTTGCACCGTCACAGTTACTGCTAATCCCGGCCGGTAAAGAGGGAACTGCTTTTACCCCTTATGCGCTGGCAATCCTGGCAGCAGGCTGCATCATTCTGTTTATTGTAAGTGTCCTTCAGGAACGTGGCATGAAGATAAGAGAATCACTTGCAGGACTGAGTCTGCCAATTACTGTAGCAATTTATTTTTGTCTGCTGGCATCCATCGGATTCTTCGGATCAACAGCAGTAGCGAGAGGATTTATTTATGCACAATTTTAAGAAAGTTTTAAAAACGTTCCTGGTATTGGTCGTGTGTGTGGCTCTTCTGGCAGCACTTGACCTGGCACTTTATCCATGTACATTTATGAGAAATGATGTGCATGCAGTTGTGACACAGCAGTTTGATGACATTATCGTGGGAACTTCCCATGGAAAGATGGATATTGATCCGGAGGTGATGCAGGAAGTTACCGGACGCAGTGGACATAATCTTTGCGTTGGCGGCGAGTATGGAATCGATGCGTATTATCTGACTAAACTGATCAAAGAGAAACAGAATCCGAAGAGAATTATCTATGAGGTTGACCCGGGATATTTTGTATCTGAAAAGGAAGAAGGAAATAACTACCTGCTTTTTTATCATGAGTTTCCATTTTCAAAAGCAAAGGTAGAATATTTCTGGAATTCTATTGCGAAATGTAATTTCCGTACTGTGCTTTTCCCATGGTATGAATATTCTCTCAGCTATGAATTGCCGAAAGTCAAAGATACATTTACTCAGAAAGTAACGGGTGATTATGACGTATCTCATCTGAAGAGTGATTCTCAGGAATATCATGAAAGTGGATTTATTGAGAGATATCCGGTGGATGTGACAAAGCTTAAGAAATCAGAACCTAAGCTCTATGAAGAGGGTAAGGTAAACGAAGAGAACATGGAATATCTGAAGAAGCTGATCACATTCTGCAAGGAAAATGATATAGAGTTTGTTGCAGTAACTACGCCAATTCCAATAAATACTCTGAAGGATTACAGTGACAGTTATAATGCAGCATGGAAATATTTCGGGCAGTTCTTTGAAGAACAGGGCGTAGAGTATCTTAACTTTAATACGCAGTATTTTAAGGCATTTACACATGACCTGAAAGCATATACAGATTATGACGGACATATGAATGGAGATGCCGCAAAAGAATATTCTGAAGTGCTGGCACAAGTTTTAGAGAGCACTGGACAGAAAAATTGATCAGTTAATAGTAACTACTGATTATCGTTACTGGTAATTGAAGCAGGAACTTACCAGATTTAGTTTGAATCGAATAAGTATCCTGCTTTAATTGTAAATATTTACTTGTTGATATTGTGAAAATAGGACAGACAGTAGTAAAATGAATAAAAAACCTTGTGAAGTACAGAGGGGAGGAATTATATATGAAGACAAGTATTCTGGAATATCTTGAAGAATCCGCACGGAAATATCCGGATAAGACAGCTTTTGCAGATGAACATACATCCTGCACATTTAAAGAACTGGAGCAGACTGCACGCAGAACAGGAACTGCACTTGCGAAACATTTCACACCGAGAAATCCGGTGCCTGTATTTATGGAGAAGAGCGTAGAAACCATCGGGGTTTTCATGGGCGCTGTTTATGCAGGATGCTTTTATGTACTGATGGATACCAAACAGCCGGCGAGCAGACTTCAGCAGATTCTTGGAATTCTGGACAGTGATGTGATCGTTACATCTGAGAAATATCTGAAGGATTTGGAGAAACTGGAGTTCAAAGGAAAGGTTCTGATGGCTCCGGATCTTGTTGCTGAGCAGGAGAATGAAGCTGTGCTGAATGAGATCAGAGAACAGGCATTGGATGTGGATCCGCTGTATGGAATTTTTACTTCCGGGTCAACAGGAGTTCCCAAGGGAGTTGTGGTAGGTCATCGTTCAGTGCTTGATTTTATCGATTGTTTTACAGAGCTTTTTGATATTACAGATAAAGATGTGATGGGAAATCAGGCACCCTGGGATTTTGATGTATCTGTTAAGGATATTTATTCCGGACTGAAGACAGGAGCGACAGTTCAGATCATTCCGAAGCAGCTGTTTTCTTTCCCGATGAAACTGATTGATTATCTGATCGAGAGAGAAGTGACAACTCTGGTATGGGCGGTATCGGCGCTATGCATCATCTCAACGCTGAATGGATTTGAATATAAAGTTCCGGATAAGATTAAGAAGATTCTTTTCTCAGGAGAGGCTATGCCTGTGAAACATCTGAATATCTGGAGAAAATATCTGCCGGATGTTATGTATGTAAATATTTATGGACCAACTGAGATCACATGTAACTGTACGTATTATATTGTAGACAGGGAGTTCCAGCCTGGAGATGTACTTCCTATGGGCAAGGCATTTCCAAATGAAAAAGTATTCCTTCTGGATGAAGAAGACAAGCTGATCACAGAGAAAAATAAAAATGGTGAACTCTGCGTAACCGGAAGTGCACTTGCACTGGGATATTACAAAAACAGAGAACAGACTGCGAAGGTCTTTGTTCAGAACCCACTGAATGACAGATATCTGGAGCCAATGTACAGAACCGGTGATCTTGCTTATTATAATGAGCGTGGTGAGTTGTGCTTTGCAACACGTAAGGATTTCCAGATTAAGCATATGGGACATCGTATTGAGCTTGGAGAAATCGAGGCTGCTATGGATAAGGTTCCGGAGATTGTGAGAAGCTGCTGTATTTTTGATACAGTTAAAAGCAAAATCGTAGCTTTTTATGAAGGAGATATTGAGAGAAGACCGCTGGCAAAAGCGTTGGGGCAGTATGTACCTGCTTTTATGGTTCCGAATGTATTCCGCCAGGTGGAGAGCATGCCTCTTACAAAGAATGGAAAGATTGACAGAAAAGCTCTTACAGCTATGTATCAGGAGGAAAAGAAATGAGTTCCTATGGATTTATAAAAGAACTGATCGAGAAAGAACATACTCCAACTCCAGCTTATGTTTTTGACCTGGATAAGATGAAGGAATTTGTAAAAAAAGTGCAGAGCTGTCTTGGAGAGAGCGCACAGTTATGTTATGCTATGAAAGCAAACCCTTTTCTTACAGGACCCATGATGGATGTGGTTCCTACATTTGAAGTGTGCTCACCGGGTGAATTTCGAATTTGTGAGCGTGTTGGTGTGCCGATGGAGAGAATTGTTCTTTCGGGTGTGTATAAGAACCCTGAAGATATGGAATATGTACTTTCTACATATGGAGGAAAGGGAGTGTATACTGTAGAGTCTTTGCAGCATTTACAGATTCTGAATGATACTGCAGTGAGACTTGGCATGAAGATTACGGTGCTGATCCGTGTGACAAGCGGAAATCAGTTTGGCGTAGATGAAGCAGATATCAGGAAAATCATTTCTGACAGAACAGATTATCCGGGGGTTGAGATAGAGGGACTTCAGTTCTATTCCGGAACTCAGAAGAAAGATCTCAGTCAGATGAAAACAGAGCTGGAGCATCTGGATGAATTTATCGGGGAGCTGAAATCTGAGAGTGGATTTGAAGCACAGGTGCTTGAGTATGGTCCGGGATTTTTTGTCCCATATTTTAAGAAGGATAAGAGCGAGGACGTGGAGAATATTCTGAGTGAGTTCAGAGCACTTCTGGAAAGTCTTAATTTCAAGGGTAAGGTTGTTCTTGAGATGGGAAGATTTCTGGTAGCAGCCTGTGGATATTATGTGACATCAATCGTGGATATGAAGGTGAATAAAGAACAGCCGTATGTGATCATGGACGGTGGTATCAATCATCTGAATTATTATGGACAGGCGATGGCAATGAAACAGCCGTACTGTACACAGCTTGATACAGAAGGAAATGAGAAGACAGGGGGAGAAGAAGAATCCTGGAATCTTTGCGGTGCACTCTGCACGGTCAGCGATGTGGTCGTAAAGCGATTTCCACTTCACAAACCGCAGCTTCATGATATACTGGTATTTGAACGGGTAGGTGCTTATTCCGTTACAGAAGGAATCTATTTATTCCTGAGCCGTCCTCTTCCGAGAATCTATTTCTGGACAGAGGGAGAGGGACTGCGCATGGTGCGGGATGGTGTACATACAGATCTTTTAAATTCAGAGAAATAAAAGACCATGGCAATACCGAAAAATAATGGAATTGCTGAAAAAACAAAAAATAAGGAGATATGAAAAAATGGAAGAATTAATTGAATTACTGGAAGAAATCCAGCCGGATGCAGACTTTGAAAACTGTGATACTTTGATTGACGATGGAATCCTTGATTCCTTTGCAATCCTGTCTATTGTAAGTGAACTGCAGGATACTTATGACATTACTATCACTCCGGCAGATATTATTCCGGAGAATTTTAACTCTGCAAAAGCACTGTGGGATATGGTGTGCAGACTGAAAGGTTGATTTATTTATTTATACAAAGCAGACAGGGATTATAGTAGTTCTCATAAAATCGGTTAAAAGGGGGACGCAAAGCCCAATAATTCCTATCGGCTCGGTTTCGGACCTTAAGAAAAGCTAAGCCCCGCAAGATCAGCTAAAAGCATTCGCAGATAACTCAAACTCGCTGCGCTCAGACAGTGAGTGATCTGCGAATAACGCTGATCTTGCGGGGCTAAGATTTTCTAAAGATCCTGCAAATGTCGCTCGATAGGAATTATTGGGCTTTGCTGGCAGTTGGCTGTGACTGGGCGGCTGAGGGAGAAGAGGAATGGTGATCTGTTAGTTTTGTGGAATAGAAAAGTTTCTTATATAGTATGAAGGGGACGGAAAAGTTGGGGCGTTGTGTATATATGGTATGTGAGTGCTGTGTGCAGGGCGGGGGAGGATGAAGGTGGATGGATAGAATCCAGGTGTCGGATGGGATGAATGTCTGATGTGGACTGGATGAATCCAGGAGTGTGTTTAAAAAATCATTTCCACAATGTGTACGCCCCACTTTGCGGTATATTTTGCCCGAATTCGGTTGCCGTAGTAAGGCGGAAATAAAAAAGTTTGTCAAATTATAAAATTAACTGTTGACATTGTGGTTTTTCGGTGTTATATTAGATGAGCTGTCGGAAACAATTGTTTATTAGATAAAAACAATTCAGATAGATTTCTGAAAGAAAAAAGAAATTTAAAAAAGTGCTTGACAACTTGAAGCAAACGTGTTAAAGTAATCGAGTCGCTTGAACAGAGCCGACAATCACAGATCGGAAGAACAGTCCGGAAATCCGAAAGAGTTTGAAAAAACTTGAAAAAAGTGCTTGACAAAGAAAAAGAGATGTGATAAAGTAAACAAGCTGTCGCAAGACAGACAACCTTGATAACTAAACAGTGAAACACATACGATTC